>ERZ1026856.312-NODE-312-length-32941-cov-11.797056_pt1 | contig 32941 bp, 30 predicted proteins | sample MGYA00380158_ERZ1026856 | MGnify/ENA primary metagenome ERZ1026856 (study PRJEB33269, sample SAMEA4719794) | human gut metagenome | biome: human-associated habitat; feature: organic feature; material: feces | place: Cameroon | collected 2013-10 ...
TAATTTAAGTCAAGTACTTTTAGTTAAGAAAAAATTTTAGCCTTTATATATTGTTTATCCATCAAAAATCGTAAGGTAAAATTATATTTCTATCAATTTTCTGCCGTAAATAATTTAATTATCTTTTTTCTTTCTAACAAGCAATACCGTTGCAAAGGAAAGAGCCGCCAAGGCTTTGAAAACACCCGTATAGGTTTCACTGCCTGTAAAAATCAACACTACTGTAATTTTTCATATAAAACCGCAGTTTGTTAATTAACTGCTACAATTCTTCCATCTGATATTTCTATAATCCTATCGCAAGTTTTCGCTATGTTCATATCGTGAGTAATAATCAGCACCGTTTTTCCTCGTTTGCAAATCGACTTGAAACACTCAATAATCTCTTTCCCGGTTTCTGAATCAAGTGCACCGGTCGGTTCATCGGCAAGCAAAATATCAGGGTCGTTTACTATTGCCCTTGCAATCGCAACACGCTGTTTTTGTCCCCCTGAAAGTTCAGAAATTCTTTTATTTTTCAATTCGGATATTCCTATCAATTTTAATGCGGATTCAGCCTTAATTTTATATTCACGCTGTTTTGTTTTGCTAAAAACAAGTGGTATAATCACATTCTCATATACGGTTTCTTCTGCAAGCAACCCATAATCTTGTAAAACATATCCAAAGCACTTGTTTCGCAAGGCAGCTCGCTGTTTATCTTTATAATTTTCTACTGAAATACCATCTAAGTAGTATAAGCCATTACTTGGTGAATCGGCAAGTCCGATTATATTTAAAAGCGTTGTTTTGCCTGCCCCGCTCGTACCACATATAGATACCATTTCCCCACGAGCTATATTAAGGCTTACTTCATAAAGTGCCTTAAATTCATTAGGCTTATTCAAATTATAAGTTTTGTCAATGTGCTCAAGACGAATAATATCACTCATTCCAATCCTCCATTAAAAAACTGTATAGGTGCAGTGTGCCTCATTTTAATATATAACGGCAAATTTGAAAGCAGTATAAAGATTAAAACAAATCCAAATGAAAAAAGTACTATAGGAATAGAAAAAGCGAACTCATCAACCGTCGCAAAATGACGAATTAACATAATTATTCCTACACTTAAAACATATGACAATCCCAACATAATCAGACTCCGTATTACAAGTATTACTGAAATCATACTAAATGTCATACCGCAAAGGTAATATATCCCAAAACGTTTTTCGCAAAATCTCAAAGCCAAAAAATTATTTGAAGAAACATTTATCATTGTAATCAACATAAGTACCACCGTAAATGCCGCAAAGAAACTAACAATGCTCCTATTTTCAGCTTTTTCTTCCAAAAGCATTTCCGAAAATGAATGTATTTCACCGTCCGATTCAAATAATTCTTTAACCTGTTTATCCGAAAGATTTTTTGAATTCTCAAAAATACCGCATTTTAATTTAGTAGAATTTGACGATTTGAAATTATCGCTTTCGGTAAATATCACGGTATTTTTTGGCTTTTCGTAAAGAAGTTTAAGCGTGATTCCCTCCGCTCCCGAAGCCGAAAACTTGTTAATTTGCTCATCGCAGTGTAAGACACCTTGAATTTTGAGCGATATGTTTTCTTCTCCATACTGAATATTGAGTATATCTCCTTTTTTCATTCCGGTTTTTTTATAAACATCATAAGAAATCAAACAATTATTTTTACCAAGTTCACGACAAACACCGCCATTTTTAAGCCTTAAATTACTTTCTCGCAAATAATCCGCAGGATATGAAAAAACAGTTAAATTATCATTTTTATTAAGTGATGCAGAAAAACTGTCAAAGAAACGAACATTTTTAGATTCATCTACAACTGCTAAAGGATTTTCTATTCCGTAACTATAATAATAACAATTGAAAAGCCCTGAGTTTTCCACCTTATTCGAAAGACTTTTCGCTGTAATTACAGTGCCTATGCATATATTAAACAGTACAACAAAAGCTGTAATTTGAAAAATCAGCAAAAGAGATTTAAAAGCATCTAATGACAGCAAACGGTATGCCTCTTTAACGAGTTTCATGCTTTTTCACCTCCTTGATACAAGAAAACATTGAAAAAACACTTAACACTGTTACAAGAACTCCCAACAAAAAAACTGTATAAATATTCAATGGATAATCAATGCCAAAATATTTTAATATCGGATAAGTAATTAAGTATATGCAAATCGAAAGTACAAAGGAAATGATTGAAAATGTTAAAATCATTTCAAGTATATCAACACAAATATAAAATTTCGTTGCCCCATACATTCTGTAAATAAAAAACTCTTTTCTTCGGCTTTGGCAAACAAAAACAAAAGCCGATTTAATGTTAATAAAAGACAGAAGCAATAATACAACAGCTATAAATGCTTTACTTTTTTGCACTTGCAAACCACCGGGTGAGTGCGGTAAAACTACATCGTTCAACGAAAAAAAATTGTTGCTTATATTTAATATATCCTCAATCTGACTATCGCTTGGTTTTTTTGTCAAAAGAATACAAACATCAGTTATTTCATTAGCTCTGTCTATAAAATCATCTGATGTTAAATATAGTAACGGCTGATTTTTCAGCAACTCTGATGAGTTAAAATACTTAAAATCAGCTAAACGAACGGGTGAGAATTTTTTACCGTTTAATATAGGTGCATCGGGATCTATTCCGTTCCAATAATCAAGTTCATAAAAGACCTCCCCGTTTGTCAACACGCTTTTTCCCGGCGCAAATGGGTCAAAATAAAAATTGGTCTTATCGCATAAAAAATCAGAAGCAATAACAATTTTTTTTGCTTCGCTTTTTTTCCCTGAAGCCGAATACACCGTAGTTGTGCAGAAGGTATTTCCAACTGCTAAATATGCGTCTATATCACAGTAATCTCCCAAAGCATTATAAAACGCATAAACAGAGCTTTTATCCGCACTCAAGTTTCGGAAATATATGCTTCTTGAAATCTCCAAGTTCTCATTTTCCAATTTAGCCTCTTTACTACCCATAGCAAGAGTAAAAAGACAGCATGTAAAAGAAACAGAAAGCACAGATAATATCAGGATAGAATTTAGTTTTTGTGTCTTAATAATTCTAAAAGTGTTTTGTAAACTAAATATATATCGTTTCATACTTTTTATTGTTCTGCGAGTTCAGTATATCGCCTTACTAATTCATCGTATTCTTGCTTATTGCTACTGACAATTTTTTCACTTATTAAAACTTCTTTTGCGAAATCTTTGATAAATTGTTTTTCACTGTCGAAACAATTTGCAGAATAAAGGGCATTACAAATCCAAAGAAGTTCATTTGAATTTGTGACGGCAGAAAACCACTTCCTACATTCAGATTCAAATCTTTCATTCAATCCTAAATTAAGCAAAGTTACAAGATATTGACTGCGAAATCCTTCATCAGATTTACCCAAATCCGACTTCAAATATACTTCTCCGTATGTAATAAGCTTCTCCGAATATACTCTGCTTTCATACAAGCTTTCATTCTGCAATGCTGAGCAAAGGTAAAGGAGCGTTTTTTCCTTGTGATTCATTTTGTATTGCATTTCCAAAACCTGTACTTGCTTTTCGGGATTGTCAGAAAATGCGTCTGAAATCACTGTACTGCCTGAATATATAATTGCCAGCGCCCCTACAACTATGATTAAAGCAAACATCAAAATAATATAAGTACTTTTAATTTTCTTTTTCATCAATATTCCCTCTTGCTTTTTATAGAGGTAGCAATATCCTGTTAAGGCATCTTGCTACCTCTATGTTATGCTTTTTATTTGCCGAACTCACTCACGGATATATTTTTAGAGTTTTGAGATGTTATTACACCATTTTCCAATCCATGTATAAAATGTTTTGAGTGAAAATTACTCGAACCATCTGTAGACCATTTAGCGACCGAAGGCTCCATATTATAATATCTTCCTGCGTTAATATTTTGGGCAGTTTTATAATCTGCATAATATGTTTCTTTTCCGGATTTTGTATAATACAAATACACGTAAGTATTCGCCTCAATATCCAGTCCAGGTCCATCTGATTGGGTAGACCATAGCGTACCTTTTGAGGTAGCTGTATTTTTTACTCCCTTAGATGTGTACGCTTCAATTGAGGTCGTCAAATTGTTTGATGCCGAAAAACTACAAAGTAAAGCTGAAGAAATAGAAAACATCAAAATCGCTAACGTAAAAACGTAAAAAAATTTTTTCATATTAAAGTACTCCTTTCAATTACACTATTCATCCTAAATCCACTGGTTAAATCACCTTAAACTCGTTTTGCAAAAGGTAAAAAATTTTCAACCATATATTTTTTCAACATTTTTAGTGATTTTATCATCACTTTCACCCGTACCTGAAATAGTAAATACTACATGTGCACGGTAGGTGTCTTTGCTTGATAATTGTACAGAATGACTTCTTGAAAAGTTTGTTGATGTTGAAGTATCCGTCCAACTTCCACCGTCAACGGTAACCCAAATAATTCCAACCTTTTTCTGTATTTTAGTAACAATTTTAGCTTGTTTTACTCGGTTTGAAGAATCTGAATATGAATTTTTAACAGTTGCAAGTCCTGAACTTGATATAGTGAAAACTGTATTAGTGCTTCCCACATTGTTATAGTATGGTTGAACACTATTTGCATACGCTGTAACTGTTACTGTGAAAAGTGTAACCAAGCAAAGAAGAACAGCTATAAATTTTTTCATAAAAAATCCCTCCTTTCTTACTAATTTATGCCTTCATAACATACAACAGTAAAAAGGAGGAATATGGTTACAAAAATTTTTAATTTTTTTCAGAAATATTTTTTGCTAATTCTAATATTTCACTTTTTTCACCATTGGTAATACCTAAAGTAAACCAATAAATGCCATCAGTCCAAGTTAATTGTGATGAATAATAGTATGCTTCATATCCATTTATGTATAACTCTTCGTATTCATGCTCATTATCAAACGAAAAATTTGAATCCAGTAAATCTTGCATCAATATAATTCTATTACCGTTTGAATTTTCCCAAACTGTAAGTATACCTAAATCATCCTTTTGATACTCTTTTACTTCAAATCCTTCAGGTAAGGCGGTTAATGTATATTCCGTTTCGATTTTATCAACAGGCGGAGTTGATTCCTTGCTTAATGTTATTTCATTATATTGTGGAAATACCTTTTTAATAAATTCGATAAACGGAGTTCTTGTTGCCGTTACGCTCATTAGACCCGTAAACAAAACAATTATTGCAACAATTGCCGCTAATAATCCTTTTCTTATATTTCGTCTTGTTGAAATCCTTATTGTATTATTCTTTTTAATAAGCTTATTCATTGAGTTTTCAAATTTTTCTGAAAACTCCCATTCTATTTCATCTTCACTTTTTAATTTCGCATTATCCAATGCTTCTGCTTCCAAAAAAGCCCTAATAAACATTGATTTGCTGTTTTCCAAACTATTCACTCCATTCTTTTTCAAGAATTTCTATCAATATCTTTTTACCACGGACAAGTTGCTGTCTTACCGCCGAGTTCTTTTTACCAAGCAAATCGGCAATATCTTTTATTTTCATCTCGCATACATAATGATAAAACATAACATCCCTGTATGTATCGTTTAAGTTTCTTATGGCTGAAACGATTTTTTCGTAATCTTTACTAACACTGAGTTTTTCAAAAAAGTGTTCGTCTGTCATATTTTCAACATCTTCAAGATGAATATGCTTATTTCTTGTTGTATTCTTTTTGGAAAGATTGATTGCGGTATTTTTTGTCGCTTTTAGAACATAGGATAATGCTTCGTTTGATTTAGGATCGCCTATAGAATTCATATTGCGTGCAATTTTTATAAAAGTATCATGGACAGCGTCTTCGGCATCCTCGTGATTACGAAGAATCGAATAAGCAGTCGAAACCATTCTTTTCCTATATTCATTATATATGATTTCAAATTTTTCTCTGTCGTCATCGTCATCGATAAATGACATATAAAAAGCCAACATCCCTATAATATCCCTCACTTAATATAACAGTTCAAAATCAATTTCTGCTACAAACTATTTTACTCCTTATTTTTTAATTTAGCAATAATTCGTGTCAAAACATGTCAAATCAAGCTACTTTTTATGATATATCTAAAAAAATCGCTTATACGTTTTAATATTTTCTGAAATTCAAATCATCATATTTTTGCTTCCGTAGAAACTGTTGCAATGATTCTGTACAACATAAAAATTGCTATATCTTTGTTTAAAGCAACGCAAATTTTGACCGCCGAGGTTTAACTTCGGCGGTCTGTTTGTTGTGTTTAATTTGGAGATATGCAATCGGGTTACATATCAAAGCCTTCGGTGATACCGTTGAGCCTAGATGTGTCTTTTCTGACATAATAGAGTTCAGTAATTTGCGAGGTGCTGTGTCCGAGCAGGTCGGCAACTTGGCGAGGAGTTAAGGATTTTATTGAGCCGTTCGGTTGCTTAATACCGTTGACGAGATTTGTTGCAAATGTATGACGCAGTGAATGTAGACCTTTTGTTTCAATTTCTGCGGCTTTCAGTATTCTGTAATATCTTTTTCGGAAATTTACAGGTTTTGTATAACCGCCGTTCTCGTCGGCCACAAGGGGCGTATTTTCGCCGAAGTAGGCTTCCTTGCGTAATTTCTCTATCATTTCTATTGCCGTCCTATTTAGGGGCACAGTGCGTTTACTGGCGGTGCTTTTTGGCTTGCCGATTTTAATTTCCCGTCCGCTTGTAAATTCCGTACCGTTTCTTCTCGATACCTCTTTTACACCCTGCCGTACTGTCAGTGTTTTGTTTTCTAGGTCAATATCGCTATTTAGTAATCCAAGTAGCTCGCCTGTTCGCAGTCCTGTGTTCAGCATCAGAATGTACGCCGCCGATTGCTGATACAGTCTTTTGCCTGTGCCCCAGCATCTAAAACATTCCTCTTTAAATTTTTCAATTTCTTCCGCAGTGAAAATTGTTACAGTTTCATTGTTTGGGAGATTTTCTTTATTCTGTGCCGACAGGAAATTAGATTTCTTTATCATTTCCACATTCGCCATGGGATTTTTCGGAATCAATTCTTCTCGGTAAAGGTATCGGAAATATTCATTCAGCACCACGTAGGCTTTTTTGACCGTGGTGTAGGCATATCCCTTGTTCATCCAATAATTCAGAAGATTCTTAATGTCAGCCGAGGTGATATCGCCGACCGCTTTCTCACCGAGCAGAGGATAAATTTGATTTTTGACACTGCACTCGCTTCGGTCATAGGTAGTCGGCTCGACTGACGGGAATTTGAACACCTGAAGCCAGTTTTGCATACTGTCTTTCAGCATTTTCTTGGACTCATCCGAATCGATTATCTGATTTTCAAATTCAGAAACATATTCTGTCATTTTTCGATTGACCGCCTGTTTCGTTGTTCCCGAAAATGATTTCCGTTTTCGAACTCCATGCTCATCCATATACCAGACCACACCGCACCACCGTCCGTCTGTTCTTTTAAAAGCACTGCCGTTAGTTAATAGTTTTTTCTGCATAGTTTTACGCTCCTTTCTAAGCACCATACAATACCACAAAAATTTTCATATATCCAGCTACAATAAAAAGTTTATCAAAGAGTTTACATATGCATTTCAAAGCCTTGCTCCGCATTTTCACTGTAATCCCGTTGTACGCTATGGTCGGTTTTCAAGCCGTGTGCCTGCTTTTTCTGTTCGATTTTAGATTTCAGTTTGGAATCCATTTGTGCACTGAGTTTCGCTCTGCGTTTTTGACAGCTTGATGCTATCGCTTTGGCAAGCTGAACAACAAGATTTCCGATAGAGGAATTGACCGATATAGGCTGTCCCTGCTGTTCGGTTTTCATCATAAAAACGGCAGAGCGGATAACGGCATTTTTGATATTTCTAAATTCTTTGTTTTCTTCCAACGGAATATCCGGCTTTTTCTTGTCATAATAAAGGGACAGTTTCTCACGGTTCGCTTTATTCCATTCATAATACAATTCTGCAATTCGTTCGTCTTTTGCAAGCTCAGCAACAATAGAATCAACCGTTTGTTTAATATTTTTCGGCAAATATCCGTATACCTTTTTACCTTTGTAATCCGATAGCTGACTAGTCAACCGTACATACAGATTTTGAATTTCTTCCGATGCAGATGTCGGTGTTTCTGTATCTCTTAACAGTTCGTCTATTCTCTTTTTAGTTTCTGCACGAACCTCGTCACGTATTTGCGTTTCTAAGGTGAACGTAAGATACATTTCATTACGAAAAATATCTTTCGCAAATACCCCTCGCATATCTTCAATTCCTTTGTTTGTAAGATAGCCTTGCTTAGTATCTTTTGAATAAACTATCAGATGAATATGCGGATGATGTGTTGTGTTATGAAAAGCGCCGTACCATTGTAACTGAGACGGTTCAATTTTATGAGCCTCTGCTATTTGCAAAGCATTACGGCGGACAAGCTCTTTCCATGCATCTGCATTGTTGTATCCGAGACGTTCCGCGTCTTCACGCCTCAGACTGATTACATGTGTCCACAGTATACCTTCATGATTGGACACTTCATCTGCAATTTCATCTATATCAATTTTGTCATCCGTCTGCGAAAACAGTCCATGTCTGCCAAGCTTTTCAACACCTGGGCGCTCACCGTAATATTGTACTAACTTTTTTACGCCGTCAACACGGTCGGCGTTGCGTTCTATGAATGCATCAAGAAATTCTGTTGCGGTATATCGGGTTTCCTGTTCCTGATACATTTTCAGTTCGGGATACATAAGAGCTTCAGGAACAGCGGTTATACATTCGCATATCAAATCCCGTTGCTTTTGTGTCGGCGGTTTGTTATCAATTCCGTTGGGTAGTTTTTCTACACCCTCTCGTGTGCCCATATATCTGATAAGCTTTCCTGCATTCACCTTTGCGGGATTTTTGATATAGCGGCTTGTAAATATGATTTTCGACATTGTTATTCACCATGCTGCCATTCATAGGCATCCTCAAATGTAATAACACCGCCAAGCCGTGCAACTTCTTCGCCACATGAATTTCTGAGTCTTGCCATTGTGCCCTCATCAATTTCGTTCTGACTTGCAATTAGATTGTTCACGATGGATTGCTCCACAGACAGCTTAAAAAGCATTTTTGAGATATTCTGCTCAACACTGCCAATCTCACTTTTGATGCTTTGTGCAAGAATGGGAGATATGAAATCCACGCATTTTTTCTGCCGTAAATATCCGATATAGAATTTGATTGCTTGCGTTACAAAATCGCTTTTTGATGTCGCATTTGCATCGTCTAACATACTTTCCATTTCCATTACTAATGACGGTCTCAACCAGTATGCATATTTCTGTTTTTTATCTTCCATAATATTATCGACCCCGTTGTCTTTCTGTAAAACTTGTCTGAAATGCGGTCGGCTCTGCCGTCCGCTGTGAACCGTGAGGGGTAAACAGACCCCTCACTTTAACCTGCTTCCCCATAATATCCGCCGATTTTGGGCGGATATTATGCTATCTTGCTTTGGATTGTGCTGTAACATTTTGCCCGTTCAATTTGCTGACGGTAGTAGTGCTCAACCGCTTGCTCGATAGGCAGAATTGTATAAAGCAGATTACCGTTGCGTTTTTGACCGTTCGTTGTTCGAAATTCTGTCGGCTCTGTCATAATCAATCGTTTTTCTTCAAGCAGTTTTACATATTTGCTTACCGTATTTCGTGACATTTTCAAAGCATTGCCGATGGTTTTATAGCTGGGATGGCACTGAAATGTTTTCCTATTTTCACGGTACAGCAGATACGAATAAACTGCAATCTCTCCGTGTGAAAGATTTAAGCAGAATATTTTATTCGGCAGAGGGAAATAATTTTTGACGGCGTCCCGTTTCAAACATTGCTGATACTTCAATCTATCGCTTGCTCCTTTCCGACTGCTTGTTCGCCCATTCAATAAACTTTTCTTTTGGCGCGATGATACGATTGCCGATTTTTATGCTCGGGAAATCTTCTCGGTGCATCAGCTCGTATGCAGTTGTTGACGATATTCCAAGCACTTTGCTGACTGACTCTGCATTGAAAAACAACGGCAGTTCGTCATAAGACTTGTAAACGGATTGTTTCATTTTTACCTCCTGTAATTTTTTCACAGCGTTATGCCGTGTATGTACTTCACCGCTGATTAAACCTTTTCTTTCTGTCTGTGTATTTCTGTGTGTTAAAATGTTTTTGTAAAAACAAAAAAGACCTTACCTCATATTCGGATACGGATACAAAAACAAAGTGGATAAAATATTCGCTCGTTTTCAGTAGTCCGTGCCCGAATATGTAAGTAAGATCTTTGCGTTTAATAAGTAATCAAATAAAATAGAGAATATGTTTGCTGTACTGTAACAGCTTATTTAGGTAGGCACTTTATTAAATTGTTAGACTAATATAACCCAATTTGAAATTTTTGTCAAGTTTTTTGAATAAAATTACGAATTTATGGAAACACTTTCTTTATTTGCTAAAATCTTTATATTATAAAACCCCTGTTCAATTTGTATTGAACAGGGCAAAATAATAAGTGTTTTGGGGAGCCATTTTTACTTGCAAGTTTATGCAGTTGATGTTTATAATCTAATTCCATCGGGCACTATCATTTCTAACTCGTTGTCACAATCTACCGATTTTTTAGGATGCGTGTGATATTAAATTTCTGCACCCTAAACACGTACTTTTCCCCGATACTGATTTAATCAATAATAATTTTCAATATATGTAAAAACTCTATCGAAACACATAAAATGTTGCAGAAAATTTAAAAATCTTATCAGTTCAACTGTCCATCCTTCAGCTCTTAATTTTGGATTTACCTCTTCGTCACGTTCCATGTTCCGTTTGATCTTTTGTTTCCAATATTCGAGTTAGTGCCGATACGGTCAGTACTTTCTTTGTAGTTTTTTCCGTGCCAAAATTCACTGTCACAGAATATAGCAATCTTATATTTCGGCATAACAATATCAGGCTTACCAATTTGCTTTTTATAATTCTCTCTGTATCGGTACCCGCGTGACTAGAGCTCCTTACGCAAAATGCGTTCGATTGTTGTGTCTTTGCTTTTGATTGCCTGCATATTTTTCCGCCGTTGTTCCGGAGTATGATTATCCATATAGTCTTCTCTCCATAAATATATTACATGTTAAAAATCAGCGCCAAATTTCTTCGATTTTAACATTTTCGCTTTGCGGCTGATTTCCATCCGGCAATATCGCTATGCGTGCTAATATTGGAAAATTAGACGCCAATCCGGCGAACACACAGCCACCAGCAGGAAGAATTGGAATCATATCATTTGTTGACTTATCTGAGAAGGCTATAGTTCGGTATATTTTTCTAAGATCTTCTTCATTAACCAGCCTGTGAATGAAATAGTTATGTAATTGAGAAATGATGGTATCTGAAATATCTGAAGGTCTTTGGCTTGAAATTGTCAAAAATGTTCCGAATTTCCTTCCTTCTTTGATTATTTCTTCAAAGCACTCGAGTCTGTAATCTTTCCATTCTTCGCTCTCGCGTATAGAAGTATTAGACAGAATATTATGTGCCTCATCCACAATGATGTGCAATGAAGATTCCAATAAGGATTTTTTAGATTCTTTCTTCTCGTTGTACAGTTTTCTGCAAATAATCAAAGGTACGATTTTTCTCATATCAACCCGCAGTCCTACGAGAGATATAATATCAATATTACCTTCATTATTCTCTTCGCTGTTTCTAACGATGAATATTTTAGATAAACTATCTATTTTATTATTCGCTCTCGCCATCAGCGGTCCTATGTGCTCTTTAGTAATAAACGCCTTTCCCATTTCTTCGCAATAGTTCCAGTATAATACCAGTTTAAATTTCTCAAACATGTCAAGTTGCGAAATATCAAAAGCAGCATTTTCTTCGTTGCCAAATATAAGACTGTATATTTCATCTTTCGATGTTCCGTATTTAATATCAGATGCAAACTTCGTATACATTGCTTTATATTTATAATTATACATCAGATGCTCTTCAATTCCGGGAAATTTATCTAATATTTTAAGTAAATAAAATATTTCTCTCAAATAAGACCTGCAGTCTACAATTTTATCATTTGAATTGTATATAATACCGCATAGCGATTCTCGGTCATACATATCAGGATTATCAAGCAATTTCTTGAACTTGCGAATACACCTATCAATAAATGGCTTTTGGGTTTTATCTGTAGCTTCTAAAATAATGGACCAGAATTCTCCATCTGTGACATCCCCAACGGAAACCGGATATTTATTGCCATTCGTCCCTTTGCTTGAACGAGTCGATAAATTATAAATATTTGCCTTATCAAAAACTTTAGAATATTCCCCGTTAAAATCAATTAATACAAAACGGGCATTTTTCTGAAACTTAGGATGCTGACTGTATTTCTGAACTACTTCTCTGTATAGCTTAGCCAAGGTATTTGATTTTCCGCTGCCCGTATTTCCAAAAATTCCTATATGACTGCATAACAAATCTTGAACATTAACTTCAAAGGGATACTCTTCGTACCCGATTAATGTACCTAATGTGATTTTATCTTCATCGTTTTTAGCAAAAATATTTGAAATAATATCTTCTGTGACTACATATACATAATTTCCTATCATCGGTAAATTAGTAACACCATGTACAAATTTGCCGTGCTCGATAGTGCCGAGAATCCCTATGCCGATGATACGGTTTATTGTGCTTTTTTTATTAGGTTGATAATTTTCAGAGAATTCTTCTTTCATGTATTCGCCCTCAACTTTGCCGATAATATTAGCAAAGCCTTTGCGAATCAAAACAAAACTTCCTATGCTTACATTTTTTACAACAGCACCGTTGAAATTAAGATATTCAGAATTTTTATTAGAATATATACCGGCTTTGATAATACGTCCTGACACTTCGCAAACTTCACCGATTTTCAATACATCATTTAACTGCATTATATATCTCCATCAACAAAGAATTCATATTGTCCAAAGAAAATACCTCAATTTTCTCAGAATCATCTTTTTTATTAAAGTAACAAAATACATTGTTATGAAATTTAAACAATTCTTGAAACCTTAGTAAATCGTCTTGACAATATGGAAACAGAATCAAAGTAAGTGTAGGGTTAGAAGATAATGCCCGGATAATGATTTGCATCATGTGTTCATCAGCAAAAGAAAAACCAAAAGAAATCAAAACTGTATTTTGACGTTCAAGCTCATTTGCGAACATGCGTATCTGATCATAATAATTGCTGTTCATTACGGTAGAATTGAATTTGCTCTTTTCCGGATTGACAATTGCGAGTTTCTCGTAATTCTTTAAAAACTCATCTCGTTCTGTCGACAATGAAATATCCTCAAACCTTTTCTTATAATCATCAAAGAATATTTTGCCGTCTTCTTGTTTCCAATAGATTGAGCCGTGAAGCTTGAACAGGTTAACACTTATCGCCTCAGATACTCTGCCAGACAATTCTGTTTGTTTGCAAATCAATTTGCCATAATTAGCTGTTGAAAACTCTGGCTTGATACGTCCCTCAAATCCATCAAAGTAATCAATATGGTTTTTTTCTAAAGCAGTCTCTATGAGGTTATCATAGTTAGTAGTAAAAATATTGATAATTTTATGCACTACAGAGGTTTCACGCAAATCAACAATGTCAGCAAATGTTTTAACCAGAATGCGCTTATTACTGAACGATTCATCATCAAAATTTATATTGGCAACTGGCTCAATTGATCTGTCAAAAAACTCTCTTTTTACTTTATATTCTTCATCTTTATCCCCTTTTAGCATTGCTTCGCTCAATCTTTTTTCTATATTAGAAAGCGGTTGAAGATATGGCAAAGAAAAAGCAGAGCCGAGTAAAAGATTAATATTTGAAGAAGAAATTATTCTTTGAAGTTTCCCAAAAATAATTTTGCGGACATCATCAGAACAGATAAAATTAAATTCTTGCATATCTTTCTCCTTTACTTTTCGGGTATTATTTCAACGATATATTAACATTGCATTCGAGAATTGTTAGGATTTAAACTAGCATACTGTTCGGTACACAGACAGGCCATATTTTCCCGTATTTATGACAGAATAATATTGACGTCATATATTCAGTAAATTCTCTCTTGTCTTATATTGCCATCTGTGTAAAGCATAGACAGTTACTATAGTTCGTGATATTGTCCTATGCTAATAAATGAATATAATTGTTTCATTGTATCACTAAATACATTATATCGCGCTTATTTTTAAAGCTCAACAAATTCTAGCATAAACACTACAATTTTAGTATTCTTTCGGCAGTTTTTGAGAACTTTTACAAGTCTCCCGAAGGTTGTTAGCGGATTTATAGAGTATTATAATCTTTTTATGTTATTCTTTGTTTACTGCGGTGCAAATTTTGAGCGATTCAGCACAGCAAAAACGATTCTTTCTGTTTTGCAAGGTAATATACAGGTGCAAAAAGACTGGTGCTCGAGGCAGAGCATCAACTTTTGAGATTTATATGGATCAAATTGTCTCTTTTATTCTAATCTCCATACATCTAAAAATATTTAATATGCTAATGCAGAATGATTTTTAATAATTTCTAATTATAATAAACTCGCGATTACAATCGCAATTCAGCAGTTTCTTGAGCAAAGTTTCATCGCAACTATGCAGATTTATGCGTATATCATCACAAGCAAAAATGTGAGATGTTTGAACCGAAGTATCCAAGAAACAGAATGAATTTTACTGTATAGGATTTTTATTTCCCATATATACAACAATTGAAAACACAAAAGAGTGACAAAAAATTCAAAATTTTTACAAAAAAATTTAAGAAGTTGACAAAATATCTTTTTCCCCGCAGTTAATAGAGACCATTGAAAAACGATTAGCACGTTATTGTGATTTGAAAATTGTTTTTATCGGAAAGATAAAGAGTTTAGCATTATTATTCGATAATGTAAAAATTTATAATCAATTGAAAACTCGTTAAATATATGGTACAAGCAATAATCGACTATGTTATGGAATGACCAATCGCCTTCTCATCACACTATTTAATGAGCTATTACTGTATTAAAATATATCTATCATTTTAATGCATTAGCCGTATCATACAATCATTATGCCGTATATTTTGATTTATTTTCTTTGTTTACTGCGGCGCAAATTTTGAGCAGGTCGGCACAGTAAAAATGATTTGACTTTTTCTGCGTTGTAAAGTAATATGCAGACGACAAAAGGCTGATGTTCGAGACAGAGCATCAGCCTTTGAGATTTTTAGAGCATCAAATTGTCAGCGGTTATTATATAGTAAGGGACAAAAATTCCATAGCATCAATAAAGCATCAAATGGCACGCGGTCTTAGGGCAAAATCGTGACAAAAGGCTCAACAGAGCCAATCATATCAAGGATTTTCTGCTTCCAACAGCCACTCCAAAACCGCGTGCCGGGCTTCGTCGCCGAGCGCTGCCGGTGGCAGATGAAGCGAGGCGAGGATGGCGCAGCGGTCAAAATATGGCGTAACACCGCCATATTTTGGGCACCGCAAGAGGGGGTTGCGAAGCAACTTCAAGTCCGTTTGTTTATCATCGGCAATCTTGTGGGGATAATCATTGCTTTTGTTTTACGGCGATTTTGCTTGCTTTTCTCATATAGATAAAACTACGGCGCACGGTCTTTTCCGTACGCCGACTTTTCATTTTCTCACCGTTTTTTGTTCACTTTATGTCACATAATCCACGCAATCCGTTTGGTACATCATCAAAAAAGCATCAATCACAATTCAAATCCGTTTGTAACGCCCATCAGCATATCCGTGTTGCGTTTGACATATTTAACTTGACATATTTAATAAGAAATATGATTATTAGAAATGATATTTATAGAGAGACAAAAAGGTGCAGTCGAATAACTGCACCCTTTGGTTTACAAATTCAAAAAATCTTTTCTGTAATTAACTCCGAAATACTCGGCGAGCTGTTGCATTTCGCCGTCCTTGATTGTGTTCACTCTCGGCATATTGCAGGTTAACATATAAATCTGCGCTGCTTTTTCAACGGTTTCGATAAGACCGAAGGTTTCGTCCATGGTTTTACCTGCACCATAAATGCCGTGCATACCCCAGATGACAAGTCGAAACTCTTTCATCTTTTCTGCGGTCGCCTCACCTATTTCATTCGTACCGCAAAGCATCCACGGAAGAACGCCGACACCGTCGGGAAATACTACAATGCACTCAGTACACATTTCCCAAAGCGTGTGCGTTAGCTTCTTTTCGTCAAGCTCGTGAACATAATTCATAGCAAGGGTATTTGTCGGGTGTGAGTGCATAACAACTCTGTTTTCGGGATCAACCTTGAGGCGTGCCCTGTGGCTCATAAGGTGTGCAGGCAATTCGCTTGTAAATTTTCCGCCGTCTGCATAACCCCACAACAATTCTGCTGTTGTGCCGTCTTTTGCAATGCGAATAATTCCAAGATTGTTTTCAGGGTCTTTCTCCACATTTTTGAAATACTTACCCGTTCCTGTAACGATAAAAATCTTGCCGATAAGCTCGGGTGCGTCAAAACCTGTGGGAATTGTTCTGATAACATGATTAAGGTCAAGATACTCCGCAACCTCGTTTTCATCAAGCAAATAGCTGATGTTTCCGCCGTTTCGCTCGTCCCAACCGAGACGGTACATATTTGCCGTTGTGTCGCACATTTCACGAACAAACGGAGCAGTTAAAATGTCTTTCATTGTCTGTTCTCCAATACTTCTTTTTCGTATTTTTTAGCCTCTGCAAGATAATCGGCAGGGGTGTTTGTTTCTTTCAAATATTCTGCCCAAACATCGCCAAACGGCATTGTTTTGAGCTCTTCGTGCATAACCATAAGGGAAGTAAAATCCGCATTGTTTTGCAATTCTTTCATTGTGTTGCTCGGCTCTAAAAGTGCATAGAGAAGTGCCTTTTCAACGCTTCTTACACCTGTAACCCACGCAGAAATTCGGTTTATGCTTGCGTCAAAATAATCAGTTGCAATGAATACCCTGTCAAGTGCGTTTGCCCTGACAATCTCCTTTGCAATCTCTTTTGTTTCGTCATCAAAAATAACAACATGGTCGCTGTCCCAACGAACACCACGGGTAATGTGCAAAGCCAATTTTTCGTTGAATAAAAGCATAGACGAAATTTTGTCGCTGACAAGCTCGGTCGGATGATAATGCCCGTTATCCATAAGCGGAGTTATTCCCCTGTTTGCAACATAATTCATACAGAACTCGGCAGAGCCAACCGTGTAACTTTCAAGACCGATGCCGAATACTTTTGATTCAAGCGTTACAAAAACCTTGCTCTTATCATACGATATTGAGAGAATTTCATCAAGAGATTTTTTGAATCTTTCTCTCGGTGTGAGCCTGTCGGCAGGAATATCCTTGTAGCCGTCGGGAATCCATATATTCATAACACAGGGCTCGCCTGTTTCGTTTGCAAAGTATTCTGCAATTTTAAGGCATCTTTTGCCGTGCTCAACCCAAAAGGCTCTTACCTTATCGTCGGGAGAAGAAAGGGTTAAGTTGTCCTTTACCATAGGATGCGAAAAGAAGGTTGGGTTGAAGTCAATACCCATATTTCTTGCCTTTGCAAATTCAACCCATTTTGCAAAATGCTTTGGCTCAAGCTCGTTTCTGTCGGCAAATTCGCCCTCGTCAAAAATCGCATAACAAGCGTGCAAATTCAGTTTCATTTTGCCCGGCACAAGGCTGATAACCTTATCAATATCCGCCATAAGCTCGTCGGGTGTTCTTGCTCTGCCCGGATAGTTGCCTGTGGTTTGAATACCGCCCGAAAGCACGCCCTTTTGGTCAAAGCCGACCACATCATCCCCTTGCCAACAATGGAGTGAAACAGGCACATTTTTAAGTATTCCAATCGCCTTGTCGGTATCAACGCCGATTTTGGCATATTTTTCTTTAGCTTCTGTGTACGACATTTTTTGCCTCCTGATTATTCCTTTTAAGGCTCCCTTGAGTAAAGGGAGCTGTCACGAAGTGACTGAGGGATTGTAACAACCCCTCCGAGTTGCTGTCGCAACCCACCTCCCCTTGCACAGGGGAGGCTCATATTACTGTTATGTCAAATGAATTTTTAATCAAATCTCTTGCTGCTGCAAGGGATATTTTTTTATCATGTATAATCTGCGATACAATGTTGCCCGTAGCCGTTGCTTCAATTGGCCCTGCTGTTACGCTTTTGCCTGTGTAATCACGGGTAAGGGTGTTCAAGTATTTATCTTGACAGCCACCGCCGACGATATGAATTGCATCAAATCGTTTGCCTGTTACGGCTTCAATTTCTGTAACAGCTTCGCTATATGACTTTGCAAGGGAATGGTATGCAGAATTGAGAATCAATCCCAAATCATTACTGCCAATCAAATTGCCGATTGCATCAATCATATTCTTCGGTGCAACAAGCGTGCTGTCGTTTACATCAAAGTATTTATAGCTGTTTGAGCTTTTTGCAAGTTCCATCATCTCGTCATAAGTCGTTGACTTATTAAGATTTCGCCTGATGTTCTGAAACAGCCACATACCCATATAGTTTTTGAGAAAGCGAAAACGGTAATCAATTCCGCCCTCATTGGTGAAATTGAGTTTTCTTGCATTGTCATTCAAAATCGGCTCGGTGATTTCCGTTCCGATAAGCGACCAAGTGCCTGAAGATATGTATAAATCATTGTCTGTCATTGGGCAGGCACACACGGCACTTGCAGTATCGTGGCTCGGTGCAAAAAGCACGGCACAATTAAATCCGACTGCTTTTTGAATATCATCACTTAATTCGCCCACAAGACTTGACGGAAGAGAAAGGGGTGGAAGTAAAACTTCCGTCAAGCCAAGGGCATAGATAATGTCAGTATCCCAAGTCTTTGCTTTTGCATTCACAAGCCCTGTTGTTGTAGCGTTTGTGTACTCGTTTTTTATCTCGCCTGTCAGCTTAAATGAAAGATATTCGGGCATCATCAAAAAATATTTTGCATTTTGAAGTCTGCCGCATTTCTTATCTGCGTAAAGCTGATAAATCGTGTTGAAATTCTGCTTTTGAATACCTGTTTTTTCATATAACCGAGCAGGAGAAACAAGGCTTTCAACCTCGTCAACAACAGCATTTGTTCTGCTGTCACGGTAGCAATAGCAAGGCTTGATTTCCTGCTTGTTTTCATCAAGCAACACATAATCGACGCCCCAAGTATCGATTGCGATACTTTTAGGAATTTTGCCGATTTCCTTGCATTTTTTAATACCGTTCAACATATTTGAAAACAGGTTTTCGATATCCCAAATAAGTCCGTTTTCGTCTGCAACAAGGTTGTTTTCAAAACGGTAGATTTCCTCAAGCACAAGCTTTTCATTCTCAATGTGTGAAAGTATGTGCCTGCCGCTTGATGCTCCTATATCTATGGCAAGATAATATGTATGCAAAGCAATTCCTCCAAATCAATAAGCTATTGTATAGTTTTCTTCAACTGCAAGAGCAAACTGAACGTTCATATTCGAAAATGCAACCTTTACGCCTAAATGAAGCACATCAGTATTTGCAAATGTTATTTCGGTTACACGTCCGCTTGCTTTATCGATAGTGCAGTTTATTGAGCCGTTAATACCGTTGACATTTACGCTTTCAAAGGTTACTGTCGGTATATTTATATCCGAAAAGGTCGATGCGGTTACGGTATTGAAAACACCTGCGTAGCCCTCGCCTTTTTTAGGACTTGTAATTTTATCGTCTAGCAATTTGATTGAAATTGTATATGTACTTCCGTTGTCCTTGCAATCTGCCGACTGTACCATATCCGCCGTCAAATGCGAGGAATAATCCTCTCCGCCTACGGGGAAAATTATTTTAATTTCTTCCTTTGAGCTCCAAGTTTGAGGCTCATCTGTGCCTTTTACGAACTGTTCCATTGCGGCAGAGCCTATGCTCTGAATTGATGAAGGCAGTTCAAGGTATTCAGGGAGACTTTGCATATGCTTATATGTACGGGTTAGCCCTGTCGCATCGGTCTTCACCTTGTTTACAGAGTCGTTATAGAGCTTTACTATATCGGCAATATTACTCATATCGCCTGTAACGACAGCCTCGTTTTTACCCTGATTTGAGTCGGGAGCGTTTGCCGTATTGTTAGAGTTGTCAAAGGAATTTCCGTTACCGTTTGAGCCGCCCTGCCCCGAGCCTGAATTAACAGAAGCTGATGCAGTATTGCCTGTTTGGTATTTATTTGCGCCCGAATAAGACATTCTTACAACGGAAAATACAAGCACGACAGAGAGCACGCACGCAAGGATTTTAAGCAATGCCTCGCCAAATTTTTCACCCTTTGTTTTAGCTTTTACGGTTGTTACTTTTTCGTTATCCATAGTAGTTCTCCTTTATTTTACATCAAGCTCGCTTACCTCTTTCGGGTATTCACGAAGCTCGTCGTCCTCGTGAAGCGGTTTCCAAACCTGTGCGAAAAACGGATCAACCTTTGCACGCTGACCGTAATTCCAGCTCTTACGCTCACATTCATCACACCAATGACCGCCCTCCAAAACAAGTCTCGGACTCGCCTTAAAGGTATGACCGAACGCACACTTAAATTCAAGCTGTGTTGTCCAATCGCCCTTTGTCATTTCGCTTGAAAGACATTCTCCGCCACGGAATTTTGCGGCTTTTTTCATATCGTCAAGTGTCAGTTCGCTTTCGGGTTTTGTTTCGTCATAACCGTGGTCAAGAACGATTTTATTGTTCCAATCGGTAAAGTGCTTGAAGTCCTTGTAGCTGTCAGGTAATTTCGCCCACGCTTTTTTGCTTCCCCAATACGCTTCAATTCTGTCCTCTAAATTATTATCAATAAAATACTTCGTGCCGTGCTCTCCGTCGGCAAGCTTATTGAACATACCGCCCATAATGCTTGCCATAAGCCTTTGACCGCCCGGGATTTTGCATATTACCTTTGCCAATGAAGCTGTTGCGCCCAAATCCTTAATATAGCAATCGTAATAATATTCCATTGAGTCGTGACGGAAATGAAGATAGTCCTCAAGCTTATCCGAATCAAGATAATAATGTCCGTGGAAATTGCGGGTTGCCTGCATTTTCGGCTTTAATATGAGCGACAAATCCTTGATTCCTATATCGCCGTAAAGTCTGTCAAACATCTCGGCAGTTGATACACGACAGCTCTCGCCACCGCCGATATTATAAATATGTCCCCAAAAAGAAGCGTCCATTGTGTCTGTTGAGTCTTGATAAGAGAGGTTTCGAAGTAAAATTCCCGAATCTCTGTCCGACACATATTCAAGCACATTGTCATAGCAGTTGTGGAACATTATCGCATCTCTGATTTTGCTCATAGCAGGACCGATAATTCCTGTTTGACGAAGCGATACCCAATATTTCAGACCGCTTTCTATAACATAGCGTTCGCTTGCAACCTTTGAAACGGCATAGTAGTCGAACATACTCGGCTTAATCGGATCGCCTACCCTGCCCCAATGGATAGGAGGCATACGGTCGCCCGTTTCGGCAACAGTTCCGATATAAACGAATTTTACTTCATTTTCTCTTTTTTGCTCTTTAATTGCGGTAATAAGATTTTTAGTTGAGCCGTAGTTTACTTGCATTGCCTTTTTAGGATTGTAATCCGCCGCAGGAGAAACAAATGCCGCAACATGCAAAATCAAATCCGATTTTTCAACGCATTTATATACGGTTGCGTAATCGTTTAAGTCTCCCCAAACGACCTCTAAATTGCTTTTTGACATAAAAGGCTCTAACATTTTTCTGTTCTTTTCGCTGTCACGAACAAGAACAAGCGTGTTATAGCTGTTTCCGTCATTCAACATTCTTGTAAGACCCTGAAAGCCCATTCCGCCGCAAGCGCCTGTTAAAAATACTGTTTTCTTTTTCATATTATTCACCTTTCATTGCCACAATGTTTTTTGCTTTACCGTCTAAAATATCAACGCAGAGCTTTACGCTGTCGCCGATTGCGGAATCAATATCATCAGGCTCAACGCCGAGCGGAACACAGCCGAGTTCTTTATCAATGAACTGATTTGAGCATTGAAGCTCTGTGAATTTAATCATATCAAGTCCGCCTTGAATACTGTCTTTTTTCTGTTGCTTTACAAGGCTTTTGCCTGCCATACCGTACATCCAATCGGGAATTGTGATAATCTTTTTATTCGGGCAGCCAAGATGCTTGTGGCAAATTGTAAGCATCTCTTTCCAGGTGAGATTGTAGTAGCCGATAGGATAGCAGTTGCCACCCTTATTGCGTTCAATAGCACCTGCGATTGCCTGACCGACCTGCTTTACCGTTACCATTGTAGAGCCGCCCTTTGGCCACATAGTAACACCCGGCATTTTACGAATACTCTCTACAAGGAATACCCAAACAGGTTTTCTGCCCGGCTGTGTGCCGAATATGTAAGGTAATTCAAGCACCGCCACATCAAAGTTATCGTCGGCAAAGCTCATAGCAACATTTTCCTGATCGATACGGGAACGAATATACGGATGATATTCCGTCAAGTGCATTTGCGGTCTTGTCTTTGCAAAATATGAAAAGTAAGAGCCTAAAATAACGCAATGCTTTACTCCGCACTCCTTAGCGATTTTGAGCAAACGCTTAACAGGGTCAATGTTGTACTTTTTGTAAAGGTCATAAATCGGTGCAGGTCCTTCTACTCTTTCGTCAACACCTGCCGCAAAGACAAAGCCCTCACAGCCCTCAAACATTTTCTTTACCTCGTCATCGTTCATTTCAAGATAGTTGCCGTAGGAAATTTCCATTTCGGGCGGTAAAACCGCACCCTGCGGAAGCGGAGGAAGTGCAATCGCCCTTACCTGATGACCTCTTGAAATCAATTCTGCGGCACCTTGACTGCCAAGCAGTCCCGTGCCTCCAATCATACATATTTTCATAACTTTATCCTCCTAAAATATATATTCTCCTGCCGATACCGTGTAACATTCGTTATTCGGCAAAATAATTTCAGCCGTGCAGTTTGCAGGGATTGTAATTTGATAAGTGTATTTATCATTTTCCTTTTTCCAGCCTGACTCAACCTCGCCGAAAACGCTCTTATATTTTGCTTTTGCGTATGTGAAATGACCGCCTGCCTGCGGTTTAATTACAAAATGATTTTCGCCGCTAACATTTATTCCGCACATTGTTCTGAAAAGCCATTCGCAAACTGCACCCTTTGAATAGTGGTTAAGGGAAGCGATACCGCCTTGTGCCTGTGTGCCTTCCCAAGACTCCCAAATTGTAGTTGCACCCATTTTTGACATAAACAGCCAACCGGGCATTTTTTCGTTTTCAAGAAGCCTGTAAGCATATTCAATGTTTATATCGGAAAGCACATCGAGTATAAACGGCGTTGACAAAAAGCCCGTACCGAGTCTCCAGCCGTAATTATCAAGTGCCTTGATAAGTCGTTTCTTTGCAAACTCATTTGATTTTTTATCAAGCAAATTCATATAAATCGGACGAACGAGCTTTGCCTGTCTGTCCGTATCAATCGAATAGCCGTTTTTGGTAATCAGTTCTCTGTAAGCCTCGGCGCAACCGTTTTTGTATTCCTCAAATAACGGCAAATTTGCGCTGTCGCCCATATACCTTGCAATCTCGCACATCAACGACATAATGTACGAGGTATATGCGGTTGACTCCTCGGGGTTTGGCATAACGGTATTTTTCCAATCGTTAGGGAAAACATCCTTAGGCTCTGCCCATTCTCCGTAGGACTGACCGAAATTTACAAAGTATTTTCTGTTTTTACCCGAAAGCTGAATATAATGCTTTAACGGAGTCCACTTTCCGCAACGGGAAATCATAAACTTTGCGTATTTCACCATACCGTTGTAATACTTTTTGATAAGACAATCGTCATTGTATATCTTCCAAAAACGGTAAGGTATAAGCACGCCGACATCCGACCAACCGACAGAGCCGTTCATCCAGGACATATAGAAATCTACTCCGCCGTAAGGCACGATTTGAGGCAGCTTGCCGTCCTTTTGCTGCCAATCGAACACATCACGAATATATTTTTCGCTGAATGTCGCATAATCAAAAAGATATGCCGCCGTGTTAAAGAAAATCTGTGCGTCGCCCGTCCAACCGTGTCGCTCTCTTGTCGGACAATCGGTGGGTAAGTCTACGCTGTTGGATTTTGTTGACCACTTTGTTGCGGTTACAAATTTGTTGAGCAGCTCGTTGGAGGAGTCGAAAAATCCTGTCTCCTCCATATCGGAATAAACCGCAATAGCCGTAAAGTCCTCTGCGCACACATCAACGTCTGTGTCTATTTCTATATATTCAAAGCCGAAAATCGCAAAATTGGGTTTGTACTCGTTCACTCCGTTTTTGCAAATGTATTCTATCTTTTGAAGCGGAGTTGTAATTTTACTGTTTGAGCATTGAATGTTTTTAAGGGTCAATTCGCCGTTCTCATCGAGCACTTCTCCAAATCGAAGCGTAATTTTTTGCCCTCTTTTGGCATTTACCTTAAATGATACATAGCCTGCCTTATTCTGCTTAAAGTCAATGATTTTCTTACCGCTCGGCGCTGTTATCATCTCACCCTTAAAGGTTTCCTTTTCCGCAATCGGCACATTGTTTGAAGCTGTGGGAACAACATTATGTGCGGTTACCTTTGCTTTTTTAGAATAAGATGGAGCTTTGTTAGCGTCTACAATTTCGCCGTCCTTGTTATCGGCAAATGAGATTGCGCCGTCATTTGACCATAGCCATGTGCAGTCGGTTACAACCTTATCGGCAGTTCCGTCCTTATATTCAATTTCAAGCTGTGCAAGGATTTTTGTTTCGCAACCGTATTGTTTTTTAAGTCCCCAAGCACCGACCGAGCCTCTGTACCAACCGTCTGCAAGGTCAATATTTATCGTGTTATCCTCTTTAATCAAAGCGGTTACATCATAGGTTTGATACTGCACACGCTTTCTGTAATCCGTAATACCGGGTGCAAGCGGCATAGATACCTTTTCGCCGTTAATATATGCAGAATAAATACCGCAGGCGGTAGCATAAAGTCTTGCCGACTTAACATTTTTCTTCGCCTTGAAGTCTTTTTTGAAGCAGTCAACGGGGAAGCGCTCAGGCTCGGGCTTGTTTGCTGTCGCAAGCATATTCACACCCGAAAGGAAGAACGATTTTTCGATTTTCGCCTGCTTTTCATAGCCTTTTTTATCAACATCATAATCGCCTGTTATCCATTTTGCAGACCAATTTTTAATGCCGTATTCAAAGTAGTTTTCCTCGCTGAATTCGTCCTCGACGCCGTTTTCGTCCCAAAGCTTGATTTTGAAGGTAACTCTTTTGCCCTTTTCAAATTTTACGGGAATTGCAACACGCATAGAGCTTGACTCAACCTTGCCGCTGTCACATTCATCTGTAACGATTTGATACGCTGTTTGAGTTAAACCGCCCTCACAGTTCCACATAACTCTCGGATTGTCTATGTCAATGCCTATCGGATTTTTAAGATATTCTGTTCTAATGTTAATTGCTTTCATTTTTTACACCCTTTTCTTTTCTCGCTTTAATCTCTTCCTGTTCCTTGTTTATGTGTTTTTCAACATCTACAAAGGCAAGTATTACAATCAAAATTATCGCTGTTATTGTTTCAAGTCCGACAAATGAAAATGTAATCGCATTCTTTGTCGCAACGCTTTGAGCAACAGCCACGGTTTCGCCGTTTATAAATGACGGAGCTATATATCCGCTTTTTGAAAGAAGCAAATTGAAAAGTCCCGTAACAATTCCGACGCTTGTAACTGCAATAATGTTGTAAATCGACATTGCAATACCGTCGCAACGGAAATTATGCTTCCATTCCAAATGGTCAAGGACATCCGCAAACAGCGCCATAAACACATAGCAGCAAGGAAGTCCGCCGATATTTTTAATAAACTGACCGATAAGTACAACTATCATATTTGTCGGACAAAGCCAACAAATTCCACTTCCTATCGAATAAAGCACAAAGCCTGCAACGGTCAAATTACGCTTTCCAACTTTTTGGCAAGCGGCCAAACCGCAAATATACCTATTCCCATCGGTATTCCGCCGATAACGGATATGAGCGTTTGCGTTTTTCCGTCATTGTATGTACCGAGAACATAATTGCAGAAATATACAAGTCCGAGATTCTTAAACTGTGTACCGACGGTGTAAATCAAGAAATAGAGCAAAATCAGCACCATATATTTGTCCGTAAATATCGCCTTAATCAATCTCTTATACGGCACGCTTTCGGAAATATCCTCCATAATGTTTTCAATCGTTACACGCTCTTTTGTGAAATAGTATTCCATCAAGGTAAGCGGTAAAGCAAGACAGGAAAGAACGCTCATTGTTACAATCCACTTTGATTTATCAACGCCGAGCTGCGGCATAATGAGCATCGGGAAAATAAGTGCAACGAGTATTCCACTCATCATAATTGTTGAAATCTGATTGAAAACCGAAAGCACGCCTCTTTTTTCCGTATCTCTTGTTGAAAGCGGAACCATAAGGTTGTGGCTCATATTGTAAATCGTATATGCGAAAGAATAGAACAGATTATATGAAAGCATTACCCAAATAACCTGTACCGTTTCATTGCTCTGCGGAACAAGAAACAGCAGAACTCCGCTGATTAAAAGAAGCGGTGCGGAGAGCAAAAGCCACGGACGAGCCTTGCCCTGTGCCGTTCTTGTGTGGTCTATGATATAGCCCATAATGACATTGGTGATTGCGTCTATTATCTTTGAAATGATGGGGAACACGGTTAAAAATGCGCCTCCCCAAACGGTTGTGAGCTTTAATACATCTGTGTAATACACATTGAGATATGTCGCAAGTACAGCATTGAGTAACAATGCACCCGACGGTCCTATCAAATATCCAAACCATTTTTCGCTTGCTTTTACATCATCGCTTTTAACTAAGCTGTTAAAAATCGGTGAGCTTAATCTGTTTTTCATAATCCGATACCCTCTTTATCTTGATTTTCAAAGTATTTCGCCGTTAGACTCAATAACCTTTTTATAAAAATATGCCGACTCCTTTACAGTTCTCTTTTGTGTTTTATAATCAACATAAATCAAGCCGAAGCGTGGTCCGTAACCCTCTGTCCACTCAAAATTATCCATCAATGACCAATGCTGATAACCAAGCACATCATAGCCCTCGTTTACGGCTTTTTTAACACCGCCGAGATAATCACGCATAAATGAAATTCGCTTTTCGTCGTGCACCTTGCCGTCTGTCGCCACACTGTCATTGTCCGCCATTCCGTTTTCCGTTACCATAACAGGCAAATGATAACGCTCGCTGTAAAATCGAATTGTCCAATAAAGCACATCGCCGTCAATCGCCCAACCCATACTTGTTTTATGGCTTTCGTCAAGGCTTCGCTTTGATACCCCGTAAGGCTGATAGACATTCAATCCCACAAAATCAAGCGGTTGAAAAATATCTTTCATATCCCTTTCGTGCGTTTTGAAAACGCCGTAAGCCGTAACGGGTTTTCCAAGTAAAATCGGATCCGACCACCAACGGTTATTCATAAGACCGATTCCCGAATTAAAGGTTTTATGCCTTGCAATTTCTATTTCTGCTTCGCTGTTATCCTTCGGTATAAACGCACCTGCCGCCATAGCTATACCGATTTTTGCAGGTGTTTTTGAATACTTGCGAATTGTTTTAACCGACCTTGCGTGAGCGAGCATACAAATTCTCGAAGCCTTTGGAATGTTTTGCAAGCCAAACTTGAACGGTGCATGTACCGCATAGCAATAGCCGAGCATAATAAAGCATTGCGGCTCGTTCATAGGTATCCAATAGGTTACCTTGTCCGATAAGGCGTCAACCACGATTTTTGTATATTTTTCAAAAAGCGGTATGATTTCTTCGCTTAAAAATCCGCCTTTTTTCTGAACCCAAATCGGCAAATCCCAATGATAAATTGTCACAAGCGGTTCGATATTCGCTTTTCTCAGCTCATCGACTAAATTTATATAAAAATCCAAGCCTTTTTGATTGATTTCATTTTCTCTCGGCTGTATTCTTGACCAGCTTATTGAAAAGCGATAAGATTTCAAGCCCATTTCCTTCATCAAGGCTATATCTTCCTTAACTCTGTGAAAATGGTCGCAGGCGGTGTGGCAATCCGCATTGTCCTTGATTTTTCCTTTAGGCGCCGTGTCCCAAACGCTCGGCGTTCTGCCGCCTTCGTTCCATCCGCCCTCGATCTGTGCAGCCGCTGTCGCCGCACCCCATAAAAAATTGTCGCTGAATTTGCTGTTCATATATTCTCCTTAAATTCAAATGAATATAAATCTAATTTTCCTTTGCCGAAAAATCGAATTGATGTTTCTTGCTTATTTTTGTTTTTTATTTGATAATCAAGCACAACTGTTTTTCTGCCAAACGGCGTTATTCTTTCTTTTGAAATTATTTCGTCATTTGCAAGAATTTGAATTTCACCGTCGGGAATATATGTGTCAATCGGTAAAAAAGGATTATATGCCTGCTTATTCATTCAATCTCCCCTTGACTTTTTTCTCTCTTTAGTTTACACTCTTATTATAGCAACACAGTGTTGCGTTAACAATCATCAGTTTGCGTAATAATTGCTATAAACCCAACAAAAATAACAAAAAACGGTGGAATAATATGAATACTAAAAATAATCAGAGAACAAGAATTTCAAAATTGCTTTTCAAAAATGCTCTTATGGATTTACTCAAAGAAAAAGGCTCCATCAGCAAAGTATCGGTGAGAGAACTTTGCGACAGAGCCGAACTCAATCGTTCAACCTTTTATGCCCATTATCAAGAGCCAAAGGATTTGCTATATGAAATTGAAACGGAATTATTAGACGCAACCGAAGAGCATCTTAAAAAAATCGGTCAGGAAAACGACATAGGCGCACACAAATATCTTCTCTCCTTTTTGCAATACATAAAGGAAAATGATAAGCCATTTCGCACGCTTTTGATTGATGCAGCAGACCCGGATTTCCGTTCTCGATTTATGCAGCAATCCATAATTCAATTTGTTGATAACCTGCGTATTGTTCTTCCAAAAGAGCTTGAGCAGTATATCTACTCATATATTCTCAACGGTAACACAGGAATTATCATTCAATGGGTGCGTTCAAATTATGCGATTGATGAAAATGAAATTGTAAACCTCCTGTTCGCAATCAACCAAAGCGCACTCGTAAATCTTAATTTGACGCCCAAACTGACGGCTACACGATTAGAAAGCAGTAAAAAATAAGCCGAGATTTCATCCAAAACCGCATTAAAATCAATTCAAGAAAAGCAAAAGATAAAAATCTGTTTTTTCAACTTTAAGCTTTTATATTATTCGTCATCAACTCTTACAGTGGGGTGCATTATATTTGAATTCTGAATTCAGTTCATTTTTTAAGAGCATCAAAAAAGCATCAATTTTCATCAAAAACTATAAAAATAAAACGAACAGCAGTCGGATATTACTCAATACCGAAAACGAAGATTTATTAATTGCTTTTGTATTATTTCTTAAAATATGATATACTTAATTTATGTAATTGTATTTCTTATTTATTCTGCAAGGAGCAAGAAGGATGTTTTATTATTTAATTGAACCGATTTTAGTTTACAACTAGATATTGGTGTTGGCGGCAGTTATCCCTGCTGTTATATTGATGATAAAAGTATATAAATCCGATCATATTGAAAAGGAAAGCCCGAGATTGCTGCGAAAGCTCATAATTGCCGGCATACTTTCAACCTTGATTGCAATGATCGAAGAGCGAATAGGACAATGGATTTTAAGCTCTTTTGTTAAGGAAAATACGCAATTATATAATATTTTACTCTATTTTGTCGTTGTTGCCATATCCGAAGAATCCTCGAAATATTTAATGATGAAAAAATATTCTTGGAACAGCCCAGACTTTAATTGCCAATATGACGGTGTAGTTTATGCAACATTTACATCATTGGGATTTGCTCTTTGGGAAAACATAAATTACGTATTAAGCTACGGATTTTCTACAGCAATTGTAAGAGCAATAACAGCAATACCCGGACATGCATGCTTCGGCGTTTTTATGGGAATATTCTATGGCATTGCTAAAAAATACTATAACAAAAATCATAATATTTTAAGCGGAATATTCAGATTTTTCAGTATTTTTATTCCTGCCCTTTTGCATGGTTGCTATGATTATATCGCAACATTACAGGACACTCAAAAAGCGTGGTATTTCGTTCCGTTTGTTGCAGTTCTTTTTGTAGTTTCTTATTGTGTTGTAAACAGAAGTGCGAAAAAAGACAGATACATAGACTGATAGGGATAATCGAAAAGAGACAACGTGCAGATTATATAAATTCCAACATAGCAAAACAGGCTTACCTTTTAACTCGGGGTAAGCCTGTTTGTTTCGCTAAATAATGTAAATATTTTTAAGCCGCCGTATTCTTCGGCCAAGATTTTCTTAGTGCGGCATAGGAAATTATGAAATTGGCAAGCCAGCCTGCCGGTACTGCAAGCCAAACAAATGCGATACCAAAGCGTGGTGCAAAAATCAATGCTACCGACAAGCGTATTGCAAGGTTGACCATATTTGCAATTAAAAACGGTCGCATATTTCCAAGTCCTCGAAGAACGCCGTCTGTCGCCATTTTGATACCCATAAATATAAAGAAGTAGCCGATCCATTTCATATAATTACCGGACACCTGATACGCTAACGCCGTTCCGTCCTTACCTAAGAAAAGCGAAGAAATTTGTGTGTGCAGCGTTTCGATAATTACTAACGCCAAAACGGCAAAGCATACATCTAACAGCAAGGCGGCACGATAGCCTTTTTTAATACGGTCAATTTTTCCGGCACCGAGATTTTGTGAAACAAACGGCGACACGGCATTTCCGATAGATACAAATATCAGCGAAAAAACATTCTCTACTCTCATCGTTGCCGCATAGCCTGCAAGAGCTTGCGTGCCGAAAGGATTAACGACCGCTTGTACAATCATCATACCGATTGATACTGTTGATTGCTGAAGAACAGACGGAACGGCGATTTTAAGCATTGAACGCAGCTCGCTTTTGTCAAACCGATGAAAAGAACCTGAGTATTTTTTCATACGATTAAGAAAAATCAAAAGAGATAGCACGGCGGAAATTCCCTGTGCGATAAGAGTGGCAAGAGCCGCACCGAACACGCCGAGCTTTAGACCGCCCACCATCCAAAGATCCATAATGATATTCAAAACAGATGAAAATATTAAAAGCCACAGCGGAATTTTCGACTCGCCTATGGAAGTAAACATTGTTGACAGAATGTTGTACATAAATAAAAAGGGAAAGCCCACAAAATAGATACGCAAGTACAGCACCGCATCCCCTATTATATCCGCAGGCGTTTGCAGTATGCTCATCATCCAATGAGAAGCGCAAAATCCAAAAGCACCGAGAAATATACTTAAAAGCAAAAAGCTGATTAACGAAGTAGACACAATAGTTTTCATCTTACCGTAATTTTGAGCCCCGAAATAACGGCTTACAAGCACGCCTGCACCGACTCCTGCACCGAGAGCAATGCAAATAAATACATTCGTAAGTGCGGCACAGGCACCGACGGCGGCAAGTGCAGATGAGCCGACAAATTGACCGACGATGATTGAATCGGCCATATTGTATACTTGTTGAAAGAAGCTGCCCAAAATCATAGGCATAGCAAAAACAGTCAACGCCTTGAGAGGCGGTTCCGTTATCAAATATTCATCCTTCGTCATTTTAATTCTCCTGAAATCTGCCTGATTTTTTTCCGTGTCCGTTTTCTAAAAATCGCACCACAAAATTTGTATTCAAAAAGCCGAACAACTACAGCTGTCTCAGTCTGCACCTGTTCGGCTTTCGTTATTACAGAACAATCGCTCCCTGAGCGAACATTAAAAGTATAGCATTGTCAAAAATAATTGTCAATGAATTTCAGTTCTGTATTTGTGATAACATTCAAAACTAAAGAATTATAAATTGTGATCAAAGGATTTTCTGCTATTTATCACGTCTCTTGTAATAGCGTGCATTATATCTTAGTTCTGAATACAGTTCATTTTTATGAGTATAAAAACAATCTAAAATTGTAAATAAAAAGAGTCAAAGCAGTAATCCGCAATAGTAGAAATTAATAAAGATTATTAAATCCAGTCAAGCGGGTCAACATTATTCACACATCTACAATAGTAGAAATTAATAAGGATTATTAAATCAGCTATTGAGTGGAACAAGGTAACGAAATCTACAATAGTAGAAATTAATAAGGATTATTAAATGCACAAGAAAGAACATACCGAAATAAACGAATCTACAATAGTAGAAATTAATAGGATTATTAAATCGTCAGATGACGCAGGACGCCGGTCCCGATCTACAATAGTAGAAATTAATAAGGATTATTAAATGGCGGTTGACAATGCCTCACGCTTCATATATCTACAATAGTAGAAATTAATAAGGATTATTAAATAATAATGCAAATTGTCGTCGTCCTTATTATCTACAATAGTAGAAATTAATAAGGATTATTAAATGCAGGTAATTATCTTAGCTCACTAATTATCTACAATAGTAGAAATTAATAAGGATTATTAAATTTACCGTATTCCAGATAACACCGTTCTATCTACAATAGTAGAAATTAATAAGGATTATTAAATAAACTTAAAGAAGCAGGCGTTCAGCTTATCTACAATAGTAGAAATTAATAAGGATTATTAAATTCGAGTGCGTGCTTGAATGGTACGGACCTGTCTCTTATACACATCTCCGAGCCCACGAGACT
>ERZ1026856.313-NODE-313-length-32897-cov-12.716095_pt1 | contig 32897 bp, 36 predicted proteins | sample MGYA00380158_ERZ1026856 | MGnify/ENA primary metagenome ERZ1026856 (study PRJEB33269, sample SAMEA4719794) | human gut metagenome | biome: human-associated habitat; feature: organic feature; material: feces | place: Cameroon | collected 2013-10 ...
ATGAAATGGTTTTGCCGCAAGAGCGGAAAAAACAAGTTTACCCCCAAAGATATTTCCGGCATGAAGGCGACCGCCACCTTGAAAGCCGCCGACCGCAACCCATATTCGTGGAACATGGAGTTTTACGAATATCCCGACGGTAGCGGCTACGAGGGACGCTTCACCAAATGCGGCATCTGCGTGCTGATGAAAAAGCTGGGGCTATATGACCTTACTCCTGCGCTGTGCCGTCTGGACTACACCATGAGCGAAGCCGGCGGCGCGACTGACTTTGTGCGGCAGTACACTCTCGCCTCCGGCGGCCCATACTGCGACTGCGGATACAAGAAAAAAATAGGAAAGGATGATTTCTGATGATTCAGACAACAGTCAGAATCTCCGGCATGGCATGCTCCATGTGCGAGGCGCACATCAACGATACGATTCGCCGCACATTTTCAGTGGAAAAGGTGTCTTCCTCCCATACGAAGGGAGAAACCGTTATCCTCTCGCATGAGCCGCTTGGCGAAGCCGCCCTGCGCGCCGCCATTGCCGCCACCGGCTACACGGCGGGAGAAATCCGTGCTGCTCCGTATGAAAAGAAAGGGCTTTTTTCTTTTCTGAAAAAGTAAAGCATACGCTTTGAATCGCCGCTTGGGCGGCTTTTCAAAAGCTGTCAGGTTAGCTTTGGCTAACTAAAAACGCAATCAAGGAGGAACCGTTTTGAAAAAACAATCCAATCTGTCCCGCCTGCTGGATTACGCGGGGACATACCGAATCCTAAGCTATCTTTCGTGGGTGCTTGCCGCCGCCGGCGCACTGTTGGCGCTGGTGCCGTTTTGGTACATCTGGCGCATCCTGCGGGAGGTCATCGAGGTTGCGCCGAACTATGAAAACGCCGTCCATGTGACGCACTACGGCTGGATGGCGGTGGCGTTTGCCTTTGCCGCCGTGCTTACCTACATCGCGGGGCTGATGTGCTCGCATCTTGTGGCGTTCCGCATCGCCACCAATCTGCGCCTTGCCATGACAAAGCATATTGCCACGCTTCCGCTTGGGGAAATCGAACAGTTCGGCAGCGGCAAGCTGCGCCGCACGATTTCGGAAACGACCGGCGCAACGGAAACCTATCTTGCCCATCAGCTTCCCGACAAAGCCAGGGCTGTGGCGACCATTGCGGGACTTCTGACGCTTCTTCTGGCATTCGACTGGCGGCTGGGGCTTTTAAGCCTTGTGCCAGTGGCGCTTGCCTTTGCCGTGATGACAAGCATGACCGGTAAGGGAATGCAGGAGAAGATGACACAGTATCAGAACGCGCTTGCGGATATGTCGGGGGAAGCGGTGGAGTACGTGCGGGGGATTCCCGTCGTCAAGACCTTCGGTCAGACGGTGTTTTCCTTCAAAAAGTTCAAGGGCGCCATCGACAACTACGAGCGTTGGGTCATCGCATATACCTGCCAGATGCGCTGGCCGATGACCTTCTATACGCTGGCGGTCAACAGCGTGTTTGTGTTTCTGATTGCGGGCGGCTTTCTTTTCTTCCGCGGCGGTGCGGACGGCGGCGTGCTGCTGAACCTGCTCTTTTACATCATTGTCACGCCGGTCATCTCGCTGACGCTCACCAAGCTGATGTTCATGAGCGAAAACGGCATGATCGTGCAGGACGCCATCACCCGCATTGACCGTGTTCTGCAAAGCCCCTCGCTTTCTCAGCCGGGCGCACCGAAGCATCCGAAGGACAGCTCGGTCGAATTGGAAAATGTAACATTCAGCTATGACGGCACAAAAAATGCCGTGGAGAATATTTCTCTCTCCATCGGCGCGGGACAGACGGTGGCGTTTGTCGGACCCTCCGGCGGCGGAAAATCCACGCTGGCGGCGCTCATTGCCCGCTTCTTTGATCCGCAGAGCGGCAGTATTTCCGTCGGCGGTGTCAATGTGAAGAACATTGACAAAAACGAGCTGATGAACACGGTTTCCTTCGTGTTTCAGAACAGCCATCTTGTCAAAGGCACCATTCTGGACAATGTGCGTATGGGCAAGCCGGACGCCACAGATGAGGAGGTGCTGGCGGCACTCCATGCGGCGCAGTGTACGGACATCATCGAAAAATTCCCGGACGGTGTGCATACGGTCATCGGCTCGCAGGGCATCTACCTCTCCGGCGGCGAAGCACAGCGGCTTGCCATTGCCCGCGCCATGCTCAAAAACGCGCCGGTGCTGATTCTTGATGAAGCGACCGCCTTTGCCGATCCCGACAACGAAACGAAGGTGCAGGCTGCCTTCAATGCGCTGGCAAAGGGACGTACCGTCATCATGATCGCCCATCGGCTGTCCACGATTGTGAACGCCGACCGCATTTTTGTGCTGAATGAGGGACATCTTTCGGAAAGCGGCAGCTTTGCGGAGCTGTCCGGGAAAAAAGACAGTCTGTTCGGGACGATGTGGCAGGACTATCAGCAGTCCGTCCGGTGGAAAGTGGAAAAGGAGGTCTGAACGATGATTAAATATTTACAGAGACGCTATGCGCTTTCCCGAAAGGGAGCCATTGACAACATCAAAGGAATTTTGTGCTGTGCCCTGCAAAATATCTCCTTCATGCTGCCGGTGGGGCTTTTGTACCGGCTGGTGAGCGATATGATGAACGGCACGCTGACGACAGGGAGAATTCCGTTTTATGTGATCGGCTGTGTCGCGGCGGCGTTGTTCATTGTTGTCTGCACACGGCTGGAATACGACAACACCTTTCTTGTCACCTATGTCGAGTCGGGTGTGCGCCGTGTGGGGCTTGCCGAGAAGCTGAGAAAGATTCCGCTGTCCTTTTTCGGAAAGAAAGACCTTGCCGACCTGACCACTTCCATCATGAACGACTGCGCCGTGCTGGAGCAGAGCCAATCCCATTTTGTCGCGCCGCTGTACGGTGCAATCCTCTCCACTACGGTCATCGCCGTGTCGATGCTGTTTTTCAACTGGCGCATGGCGCTTGCCGCCGTCTGGCCGCTGCCGGTGGCGTTTGCCATCGTATTGCTTGCTTCCGACGTGCAGAAAAAGCTCTCCCGCAAAGCAACGGCGGCGAAGGTCGCCTGCGAGGACGGCATTCAGGAGTGCATGGAAGCGATGCCCGATCTGCGCGCCAACAATGCCGAGGAGAGATACCTTTCGGGACTGGAAAAGAAAATCCGTGCCGTAGAAAGCCGCCTCGTCCGGAGCGAGCTGGGAACGGCTGTCTTTGTGGTTTCCGCGGGACTTGTCCTGCGGCTGGGTATTGCCACCACCGCCCTTGCGGGCGCGGCTCTGCTGGTAAAGGGTGAGCTGGATGTCCTGACCTTCTTTATGTTCCTTTTGGTGGTATCCCGCCTGTATGACCCGCTGGAGGGTACTCTGCAGAATCTTGCCGCCATCATCGGCACCAACAGCAACATCGAGCGCATGAATGAGATTCTGGACTGCCACGTGCAGACCGGAAGCGAACAGCTTACCAATCGGAACTGTGACATTGTGTTCGACCATGTGGGTTTTTCTTATCAGAGCGGCGAAACGGTGCTTCGGGATGTGTCCTTTACGGCAAAGCAGGGAGAGGTCACGGCGCTGGTCGGACCCTCCGGCGGAGGTAAAACTACCGTTTCCAGACTGGCAGCGCGGTTCTGGGACATCGACCGGGGCACAATTACAGTAGGTGGCATGGACATCTCCGGAATCGATCCGGAAAAGCTGATGAGCCTCTATTCCATCGTGTTCCAGGATGTCACGCTGTTCGACAATACGATTTTGGAGAATATCCGTATCGGCCGCAAGGACGCGACGGACGAAGAAGTGATCGCGGCGGCAAAGCTCGCCAATGTGGACAGGTTCGCAGAAAAGCTCCCCGACGGCTGGAACGCCAACATCGGTGAGAACGGCTGCGAGCTTTCCGGCGGCGAGCGTCAGCGCATTTCCATCGCCCGTGCTTTTCTGAAGGACGCGCCCATCATTCTGTTGGACGAAGCCACCGCCAGCCTGGATGTGGAGAACGAAACAGCCATTCAGGAGGCGCTCTCCCGCCTCATCAAAAACAAAACCGTCCTCATCATCGCCCACCGGATGCGTACCGTTTCGGGCGCGGACAGGATCGTGGTGCTGAGTGACGGCGAGGTAGCCGAGCAGGGCTCTCCCGCAGAGCTGCTGCAAGCGGGCGGCATCTTCGCTCATATGGTCCGTATTCAGACCGAGAGCCGGAGCTGGACGCTCGGAAAATCATAAAACCGTTGCTCACGTTTGTGAGGTGTGACATGATTATAAAATTGCCCGAGAGTTTTTCGCTCTCGGGCAGTTTTGTTATTTGTGCTTTTTCTCATGCCGCAGAAGTGTATCTATCACATCGTACCACCGTCCTGACCGAGATTGGTCCGTAATCCTTTGTGCCTTGCCGCCGCCTTTTTGCTTGAATAGTGCCGTTCCGCCATGGCTTCCTCTACACGGAAACTGCCATCGAGGATGTCTTTCCTGTTGCTTTTATCGTCCGCCACATGATATTTGTTGCAGATGGCTTCGCTCAGTTCTTCACGGCTTGCGTAGCGGATTAGGTGTCGAGTGCGCTCGGTTATTACTTAGTAATGACCGGGTATTTTTTATTTTTTGAAGGTACATATGAACAACACAAAAGTAACCCTTGCCCCGCTGGAAGCGGAGGATCGTGAGCAGTTCATCCTTGATAATCAGGAGTCTTTCAAGTACGGCGCAGTGGAAGAATTCGGGTTGCGGGACGATCATTTTGAGGAGGACGGAGAGATCATCCCCCGCGCAACCATTGAGCAAAGAATTGATGCACCCGACAGCGAAGCATACCGGATTCTGTATGAAGGCAGAAAGGTTGGCGGTGTTGTGCTGAAAATCGATAAGGAGACACATCACAATGAGCTGGAGCTTCTTTTCGTTTCGCCGAAGGAACACAGCAAAGGCATCGGCTATGGCGCTTGGCTTGCCGTGGAAGCTCTGCACCCCGAAACCAAGGTCTGGGCAACCTGCACGCCATATTCTGAAAAGCGCAATATTCATTTTTATATCAACAAATGCGGTTTTCGCGCCATTGAGTTTTTCTCCGCTATGCACCCGGAGCCGAATCCGCCGAAGGAAGACGGAAAAGCAGCACCCGATGAGGGTCCCGATGAAATGTTCCGCTTTGAAAAGATTATGAAATGAAACGCACAAATAGCCCCGCGCCTCATTCAAAAGATGCGGGGCTGCGGTTTTGGCACTGCGAAAACTGACCCCAATAAAGGTTTTCCCTTATTTCCATTTCGTTTCCCTTAAAATACGTTGCAAAATAAGGGAATCTAATTTTGTTGTTCTCATAGTTTGCCCCGTCAGAAACAAAAAAATGCTGCCCCACCGTTTCCGGTGAGGCATAGATTATGTACTCTCTTTCATCATTTTCCTTTTCTGCCGCCGCTCGTTCTCACGTTCACGGCGCCGGTTGTATTTGAATTCCCGAATGAGTTCCTTATATTTTTCCGTGCGCGGGTGCGCCAGCCTTTGCGGTGACGCCATAAAGCTTACGAATTCTGCTTTGGCGCAGTACTGTATAGAGCCGAGTTTAATACCGACCAGAACTTCTTCCCGTATCCATTCGTGAATGCGCTGCGGGCTGTGACCGACAAGTTCCGCCGCCGTCTGCGTGGGCAGAGCCTCCGGCAGCTCTGCCCACTGCGAGTCCAGCCACCGCCGAAAGGCTTCGCAGTTTTCCGGGGTGGCTTCAAACATCGGGAGCGGATGCCATTCGGTGCGGTTGGAGAACATGCCGCTCAGCTCCGATAAAAATCCCGGCTCGGTATCCATACGGGCTTTGAAGCGCACCGCATCCTCTGTCCGCACCCGATATTTATGGGTCGTGTGTCCCGTGTTTTCGTGCGGGATATAGTTGTTGTCCATCAGATATTTCATTTTTCGTGTGGAGATGTGCAGGTACTGTCGAAGCTCGCTCCCGCTCATAAATTCTTTTTGGGTCATATATAAAATCTTCCTTTCAGTTAGCAAAAATGCGCCTCAGTCCGAGGTGCATCATTCTTTTGCTTTATTCAATATTCCAGTCATAATATCCGCACTGGTTTGCTTGCTCGCTTTGTCAAGGTGGGCGTAGATATTTGCCGTGGTCGACAAATCACTGTGGCCGAGGAAGTTTGACACATTGATAAGCGGTACATCCTGCCCGATGAGAATGCTCGCAAAGGTGTGCCGAAGATCGTGAAACCGTATATGCCGCAGTCCGTATTTTTTTAACAGGTCGCTGAAATGCTGTGTTACATAAGACGGTCTTATCAGATCGCCAAGCTCATTGACGCAGACGAAATCATCATATTTTCGGTTGTAGCTCCCCTTGAACATCTTACGGTATAATGTCTGTTTTTCTTTTTCCTCCGACAGCATTTCGAGGACAGGTTCAGGCAGTGGAAGTGTTCGTCGACTCGATTTGTTTTTCATTTCTTCCACAGGCTCTATAATCGTTTTGCCGTTTGCTTTATATTCAATGATTTTTGTATCCAGCAGAACCGTTTTCTTGTCCCAATCGATTCTCGACCACCTCACGCCCAGCGCTTCACTTCTCCGAAGCCCCAACCCTCCGCCGAGCATAATGGCAGGATAGATGCTGTCCGAGCGTGTCAGCTCCAGCAGAGTGACAAGCTCTTCTTCGGAATAATTCTCGCCGTGAAATTTATTTTTCTTCGGGCGGTCAATTCGGTCGAAGGGATTTGCGTCAATCAGTTCATCCTTAAACGCCTGCTGAAAGGCTTTGTGCAAAATCGCATGATAGTGTATGACCGTGTTGGCAACTACATTTTGTGCGAACAGATGCTCATAGAATTCTTCAATATCTTTCGCAGTTATTGTGCCGACGGTCAGATGCTGTTTCGATTCAAAATACCGCCTGATTTTTCCGTAAACCATCATATGGTAGCTTTGAAAGGTGCTTTTTTGAAGGCTTGGTTCAACCTTTTTAAGATATGCACACATATATTCGAATACGGGAATGTCTGAACACGGTCTGCCATTTCGTGCAAGCCCCTCGGCATATTCATTTTCAAACTTTTTCACCACCTCCCTGAATGCTTTGTTGACCTTGGATTTTCCTGTGCCTTCGGGCAAACCGAGAGAGCGCCAAACTGCTTTTGCTTTGCCGTTTTCTTTTACCTGTATCACGGCATACAGTCTGCCTTTTTTAGGTTGCACGCTTGCCGCAAGTGTATTTTGTGTTCCCATTTATTATCACTCCTTTTTTGATTTTCGGCTCTGCGCCGACACAGACAATATCACAAGACTGTTTGCAAGTCCAGACATTATTTTGAGTTTTTTCGATTAAATAAACCTTGGGGTTCGAATCTCCCTTATCAATTTGCCGAAGATAATTTATCAAATGTGATTTTGCAATGCGGTTTTCTCTGCCCACCTTAACAGCAGGCAGAGTTTTTTCTTTGATAAGCTTGTAGACGGTTTTCGTGCTGACTCTCAGTATATCAGAAACCTCTGCGACAGTCAGCGCCGTAGGATATTTACAAAGTGATTTTTCATATTCTTTTTTCGTCATTCAAAGTCCTCCGTATAATTTTTTTCGTGTAAATTTCCGTCAAGCAGTTTTTTCAAATCAATGTTACCGCGTGTTTTTGCCATTCTCACATTTGCTTGCTTCCTTACAAATTCTAATTCGTGCGGTGACCATTCGGTATCCTGATAAGCAATGATTTGACAGAGCATATCAAGAATTACAGCATAACGGTACAGTCCTTTTGACATACGTGATGCGATGGGACGAACCTCGTCTTGAATTGCTTTTACTAATTCTTCTGTAATAAACGGGCTGTGATTTTCACAAATCAAGCGGTCAATATACGTTTCAAGTGCCTTTGTAACGAACTGAGAAAAGGAAGATACATCTGCTTCGCCGAACAGAATCTCGCACCTTTTTGTCAATTCTTCATCGAGATATACCGTTTTTCTTACTGCGTTATTTGTTTCATTCATTTTTGATTTCTCCTTATTGTTGTAGTAGCGTGCCGAGGCTCACACCATAAACACTGCGGAACAGTCGGCATAATCTGCTGTATTCGCACACATTCTGTGTGTGATATTCGGTTTGCGACACCCCTGTGCAATTTACACAGGCGGTGTCAGGAAATGGCTTAACATAGCGTAATTCCTCGGTCGGCTCTGCCGTCCGATGTGACCCGGGGCGGTGTGACGGCACCGTCCCTTTCTCCTGCTTTATTTTCGACCCTGTATTTTAGGCTGAATTTTTTGATTGCCTGTCAATATGCACAGGGCGAAAATTATTTGCGTTGCCCTGTTTAAGAGCCGAAAGCAAAATATAATCTGTCATGCTCATATGCTTGGAGTTAGCACGGCTTTGAAGCATTTTCTTTTCTGCCGGTGTCAGCCTGATTGTCAGGCTTTGCGTTCGATTTCGCTTGTATTTCACATTTGCCTCCTGTCGCCGAATTTCGCCGTTTTATTCTGCTGTCGGGTACTTTCTGTAATTCCTGTTGAAAGAGCCTCACGTTCGCTTACAGGGGCGCAAGGGACGGAAGGAACGCAGGATTTACCGTCCAATATCTTTACGTCACTTACGGCACTTTCGTCACGGTCGGAAGAATAAGAAATATCCAAAAGCCTTTGTCCGTTGCTCCTATGGCTTATAAACTGTACGCTTTGTTCTTCCAACGAATACCGCCATCGGTTCATCATCTGTTTAAGACTTTTTGCAGACAGCCTTTTGCCATAGTACGAATTGAAAAGCTCGGTGAATTCACTGTTCGTTCCGCTAAAGGATTTTTGTGCTTTCATAAATTGGGTAAGTGCTACCATTTCATCGGGCAGTATCAATTGCGGATTTTCAAGGCTGTCTGAAACGAGAGTCCAAACACAATTTTCTTTTGACAGTTTCATCTCCATTTCACGGTATTCAATATCTCTGCCCGTACAAACGAGCGTTGCCGTATCTGTATTCCGTTTGCTTTTGTCAAGCACAAAAATTGCGTCCATCGCTCCGCTGATTCCTGTCGTACCTGATATCTTGTTTAATGGATCGCCGTCACCCTGTTTTCGTAAATGATGCACAAGCAGAATAGAAATTTCCAATTCATCTGCAAGCTGTTTTATTTTTCTTACATCATCGTAATCGTTTGCGTAGGATGTGTCGGTGGTATTTGCACGGACAATTTGAAAAGTATCAACTGCAACGAGCACCGTGTCAGGATGCTCCGAAACAAAATTCCGTATTTGTTCGCATAGCCCGTCTGCCAGCGTGCCTGCGGCAGTTGCAAAATATGCGTTCTCAGGAACCTCATCCGTGAGCATACAAAGCCTTTGCTGTATTCTGTTTAGTGGATCTTCCAAACAGAGGTACAGCGTTGTGCCTTTTTGTGTTGATAAATTCCATATCGCTTCACCCTTTGCAATGCGGACACATAAATCAAGCACCATCCACGATTTGCCGATTTTCGGCGCACCGCCGAGTATGGAAATGCCTTGCGGCAAAAGAGTTTCAACACAAAACTTCGTTGGCGGAAGTTTCATATCCATAAGTGTTTCACCGTCTACCACGGTGAGCATATTTTTTGTTTCGTTCATATAATTTTACTCCTTTATTCTTTTTGATTGATGATTTCAGAACAATCATATACCACTCCTACTTTTCAAATATCAAAATTCAGCAGTGTCAGTTTCCGTGCAAGAGGAAGTTTGCATTTTCCCTGATTGCCGATTTGTCTGTACATCTGTTTTGTTCCTGCGCTCTTTTCCTGACCGCGTATTTCACAGCCGCCTTCTTCGCTCGTCCGTCCTTTCGGGAGCAATCAGCCCCTTCCTCCTGAACACATCAAAAATATGATGCTGTCATCGCAAAGTGCACACCGTGTATCCTCACAGCAGACTGTTCAATTTTTAGAGCTTTTCTTTTTTTGCCTGGTTTGTTATAATGATACTGTAATTTTTAATTCTTCTAAATATCAAAGTGTTAATGATGAAAATCACACAAAAACACTTTGAGACAAGGCGGTGAAAATCCATTGCAAAATATATGCGGTTTGTATGTATCCGTGAATGATGACGGAACTATAAAAAGAAATCTCACCGTCAAAAGCGGTGAGACAATAAAAATGGAACGTACTACGGTCAATGATGAAATCATAGCGTTTTCCGAATTAAATTTTAAATACTATGCAGAGTTATTGGAGCATATTGAAAATATGTGCGAAGACTCATACGTTGAAATAACAGACGGCGACTTCGGAGAAGCCGGCATAGATGTTGATGCTTATGCAGAAATTCTGAAAACGGTTCATAAACTTATTGGAGCTTTGGAAGAGTCAAATCCTCTGCACGGAACATTACTGCGGACGCTTTTAGAAGACCAACTTCCGCCTGATGACGGCTCGGCAATGTATTTGATAAACAGCGAGGCAAAGATTATCGACTGCTTATCATCGGTAATGCGACTGCAATTCCTGATAAATGACATGCTGTATGATTTGCGAAGCGGAACACCACTTGATATGGAAAATAAATACAGCATTTTTAAAAGTGCAGAGTTTACGCAAATACAGACACTCGGCGAAAAAGTTACCGTGCAATACCGTTTTCGCTCGCTGATAGATTACTATATTTTCTTAATGATGCGGTTTATTGAAAATCAGCCAAATGTTACCATTTGCCAATGCTGCGGCAAATACTTTATTCCGAAAACAAAACGGACAACCCTGTACTGTGACAGAATTATCCGTGATAATAAGACCTGTAAGCAAATTGCTCCTGCTTTGAAGCATAAGCGTGATGCCGCTCGGGATTCGGTTATACAAACCTTCGACAGAACAAAGAGAAAATTGTACAAACGCTTTGAACGAACAAATGACTTTTCTAACAAAACTGCAAATAGCCTTACACTTACGCAATATTACGATTGGCTGAGCAGAGCTGAACAGGCACGGGACGAATATATCTCCGGCAAAACATCCGCAGAAGAGGCTCTTGAAATTATTATAGTGGAATGAAAAAAACAGCGAGCGAAACCAACTTTAATTGATTTTGTTCGCTGCTTTTTGATAATAAACTGCTTGATCGTTCGTGTGCCACATTTCTGCGACGCCTTTATAAATTTATTTTTTATTTTTACCACGGCGCTGGTAATCGGCGTTAATTTCTTCGCTCCAGTCAGCACCGAGCGGAGCACTTGCTCTAACATTGCAAACAGCTTTTGCAACCGACTCATACAGAATGTGAGTACCTTGTCCGTCCGCATTGTAATTTACGGCTCGGTCTTTATCAATTCCATAACGAGCTGCTGTTTCAACCGCATCAATGTTGGCACCGATAAACAGAAACTCCCAACCGTATTTTTCTTTTTGTCGCTCAATCATCTTCTTTACCTGCTCACTGCTGTAACGATGACTTGCGTTTTCCTGACCGTCGGTTGCGATAACAAACATCGTGTGCTTCGGCACATCTTCGGGGCGGGCGTATTTATGGATATTTCCGATATGATGTATCGCACCGCCGATAGCGTCAATAAGCGCAGTGCAACCTCTGACGGTGTAATCTCTGTCGGTCATCTTAGGAATATTGCAGAGCTTTACACGGTCGTGCAGAACTTCGCTCTCATCATCAAAAAGCACAGTAGAAACATAGCAACCGCCATCCTGTTTCTTCTGCTTTTCAATCATTGAATTAAAACCGCCGATGGTGTCGCTCTCAAGACCCGCCATTGAACCGCTTCTGTCGAGAATAAATACGAGTTCAGTAATGTTGTTTTTCATAAATAAAAACCTCTCTTTCATTTGATGTCATCATTGTACATCAATAAAAGAGAGGTTAGGTCGCATATCAAGCGACAAAATAATTGCAATCTATTTTAAAAATTTTACCAATTTGTTTATTAGGTTATCCTTGAATATGTTTTCGGCATCCCTTCGCCATTCGTATGTATAACCCCGTCCTTTTGCAATACGATTAACAAGAGATATAGTATCACTTACATCGTACATTCCATCAAAGAACACCCAACTTAATGTATCAGTCAAAATCACTTTGTTAATTTTTTCCGCTGATAAGTGTCTTTTTATTTTAGTTTTTAATTCATAAGAATACTCATCCACTGTTTTTTATATATTGCTTGAGTACTATAAAGTGATTTCACTTCAATCGTAGAGATATACTTAATGTTGTTGTTATCTGTATTGTACCAATCCCAATTTTGACAAACTAACAGATCTGGGGTTGTTGGTTTCGCTTTATTCTTTGCATCGATATACTCGCCAGAATAGGCATAATAATTATGCCGTTTTGATTCGCAACACTTTGTATCTACACTTACTATATCATACTCTGAAAAAAGTTTTTCTAATAATCTTTTAACGACATCGTTTTGGAAATTAATTTCCCTCGTATCATGATTATTTATATATTTGTTGATCCAGTTTTTATACTCTTAAAAGCTTACCATTAATACTATCCATCCGATATTATAGTTTATTTTCCCATTCAGCCTCTTTAAACCCAACAAGCATGAAGTCGTCACCTATAAGCAGAGGTCTTTTTACAAGCATACCGTCAGTTGCGAGGAGTTTTAGCATTTCATCCTCGCTCATTTCGGGCAGTTTGTTTTTTAGGTCTAATGATTTATAAAGCAGACCGCTTGTGTTAAAGAACTTCTTTATTGATAATCCACTTTTGTTATACCATTCAGTTAACTCTTCAAGTGTTGGATTGTCGAGTTTAATATCTCTGAGCTCATATTCAATTTTATTATCATCCAACCACTTCTTTGCTCTTTGGCAAGTGGTGCATTTAGGATAGCAGATAAATATAAGCATAATAGTCTCCTTCTTTTTTCTATCACATACATTCAGTCGATTAGGTAAATAAGATTAAAGTGACTTAGGCATTATACATTCATCTTCCATATGCCCAAAGAATCATATCAATCTTTCTTGGTGTCCAGAAATCTGTGTTGAATTTAGCATTCAGTTCGGCTGCCTTTTCTTTCATTATATTAACCAAGATAATACCATCTTTAATTTTCAATTCCTCTGGATTCATACGGTTCAAATCAGCAGCATATATCGGAGGGTTGATTTCTTGCAATCTTCTTACTACAAACTGATCTACCGTTCCAAAATTCTGTGGGAAAAGAATTGCCAATAAACCACTTGCTCCAGCAGTTCCGAGACCGTAAATCTCACAGGAAATCTCTAAACATTTACCAATATTAGATTTAGGTGTAGCAAACATTCTTGTTTGAATACTTTTCAAGATCGACAGCTCGTTATTATTGATATATTTTTCCAAATTCATTCGGGTGGTTGCTAAACGGTTTTTGGCAGTATATTTCCAAACGAAATATTTATCATATAGGAATTCATAGAAACCGTGAGCATCCAAGTTTCTCACCATATCTACATCAACATTTGCAATATAATCCTCAATTTCACGTTGTTCTGGACCCAACATATAATAATAGGCATTCAAGGCTTTTTGCCAATCTTTTTCAGAGCCGTTATCCCACAAGTTTTTTAAAGTACAGTTTTCCGCAAATTGAACGCTTTCAAAATGATATGTATTTGTTGTAGTAGTTTTCCTGAAAGTCTTATCAATCAAATCGCAGAACTCTTTGTATGCCTGATGCACGTTCAGTTCAGTTAAACAATCAGCAACACCTTGATAATACCAATAATGCTCGTTCTTGTCCTTTTGGTTAAATCTCTGCCAAAGCGCATCACCGATAATATTATAATCACGGTGAATGGCACGGATGTTAGAGAGCTTGTCGCCGAGAGTAATCATCTTAACATCCAAAGGTGCCTTTTTAAGATGGTCCAAAGTTTCTTGCTTACGAATTTTCCACGTAGATTGCGCAGATGAATTCTCACGTTTGTTTTCACTTTCAGAATAAACAAGGAAAGCCACTCTGTCACCAAATGTCTCCTGCACGTCATCAATGGTAGTATCCGTATCTTCAACAACATCGTGAAGTACCGCGCCTGCAATAATTTCATTATCGGTTGTCATTGTGCCGACAATTGCAGCTGCTTCTAATGGATGCAATATGTAAGGAATTTGAGTTCCTTTGCGAAACTGACCTTCGTGTGCTTCGGTTGCAAAAACGATCGCTCTATCTAAAACGTTTTCCATTAAATAATCCTCCTCATCCCAATATTCATCAGAGTAATCAGAAAAGTTTATGTCATATCTCTTATCCCTGATTTTTTTTAAACATCATCTGATAAACTTAAAGGACCACGCGAACATAAGTTTAAACATGAAATTTGTAAATAATTCTGGTCCACTGTATCTCCGTCTCAACAACTCTACTCCTTTTACAGATAACTACGTGATAATTCTATTATATACTCTGTAGTGTTTGTTTTGTGGAATTTTAATAGACAAAATTTCAGACTACGCTCCAAGTAAACTTTGATCAAAGGCGAATAGTGCCTCATTGATTTCGAAAATATTGTAATTTCCTTTGCTAATAAAATATTCGATTATAATATCGAACTTATTACTGTGTGATAATGCAAATCCCGCCTTTTTAAGCATATATTCGGTTTCTTTGAGAGGAAGTCCAATGATATAGCAAAGGCTATTGCCGTTGGTTTGCTCGGCTTATAATGTACATCACTGCGGATTTTGGAGAACAGCTTGCGGTCGATGTTAGCCTTTTTATAACACTCAGCATCGGTCATACCTTTTTCGTCAATCTTGCGGAGAAGCATCTGCGAAAAACTCTCGTCAATATGCTTGAGTTTCGAGTCGAGGTCATCGGGTGCTGCCATTGCCTTGCATTCGCACATATCCTCCGCCATAACCGGCTACATCGGCATATTGAGTCGCATACTTTCGCGGCGATAATCGGTATGCTCATCCACATAATTATCGTCTATGTATTCAGCAATGTCGGTGAACAATTTCTCACTGATTTTGTACGCCGCTTTATCAAAAATAACTGTATAAACAGTCATATCATTCTCAAGCAAGAAGTCACTAATAACATCAATGGCTATCTTTAATGCCTGATCTTTCGGATAGCCGTATACACCCGAAGATATAAGAGGAAAAGCCACCGTTTCACAGTTGTGTTCTTTTGCCAAAGCCAAGGACTCGCGGTAGCAGGATTCAAGCAAAGCCTTTTCGCCGTGTTTACCGTCTTTATAGACGGGGCCAACGGTATGTATTACATATTTGGCAGGCAAATTATATCCGCTTGTAATCTTCGCCTTGCCGGTTTTGCAACCGCCGAGCGTTTTGCATTCTTCAAGCAATCCCTTGCCTGCGGCACGGTGAATACAGCCATCCACACCGCCACCGCCCAAAAGCGATTCATTGGCGGCATTTACAATGGCATCTACCGTCATTTTCGTTATATCGTTTCTTACAATTACTAATGGCATAATACTCTCAATTCTTTATTAGTTAATATTTAAATTATTTTCTTTCAAATAATTCATAAATGCTTTTATTATCTCTTCGTTCCGATCAAGAATATCCTGCTGTAAAAAGTCATCTTTATTTGATAATTGCTTTAAGGAAACGATTTCTGTTGCTTCTTTCACTTTGCCGCTTGCGGTTGTAAAGCCACAGTAATATTTCTTTTTATCTTCGAACCTATAGTCAGACGCACGAATATTAATTCTCTTTTCTAATATGGACTTATTCCCTAACTTGTCAACATACTTTGCATCATCAAGCGAAGCCTCTTTTTCAAATCTATTTTTAGCATAAATATGTTCTATTTCAATTTTTTTATCAAGCTCAATTAGTTCTTGATTTTCATCTTGAAAAGCCCACCACGCCAACATAGATTTTGTTATAGGACGACCATTGCTGAATTCGTAATTATTAAACATGCTCTCAAGTTGAGATAAATCGAATTTGTAACCTCCAAAGTCAATTGTTTGGTCATTAACAATCTTTACCATTTCATTGAAAATTGGCGTTCTTAACGCATTTACACCTGGCATATATATCGCATATGCCCAAACAAATGCAATTGTTTTGTTAAGAAAATCATAAAATTTTTCGTTGCACAATTTACCTTTATTATCCCTGTTATGAAGGTAATAAACACTGATAAAATATGTCCACATTCCATTTGGTGCATAATTAAGCACAAAAAGCTTTTTTAACACATCATTTGAAAATCTTTCCTCGTTTTGATTGTATACATCTTGCCAAAATTCAGATAAATCAATCAAATTTTCAAAAGTTGTTTCACTTTTTAAGAGAGCATATTTGTTTTTCTCATAAAATTTTCTTAACGCTTCTGTCGTTGATAATTTTATGCCCATTTTTGCTCTTTCATAATACATATATCGTGTAAACAACTCATCTAAAGGTGTTCCTGATTGAGGATTAAACATTTTATCACATTTTTCCTCAAGAAGTTTCCATTGGTCAATAAATTCCTTTTTCTTTCCATTTTCTTCGAAAAATTTATAGAATTGCGCTTTAAAAATATCTGCGTCTGACAATGGCTTGCCTCTATCATTCAAGGTGGAAAATATGCGTAGAGCTGTATTTTGATCTTCTGCCTCAATAGGCAATAATATGCAATTATTTAAGATTCTTATGGGAAAGAATGCAAAATATGATGGATATTCATCCAGAAATTGATTTATCTTCTTTTGAAAAAATCTATAATTTTCAGCATATTTGCTTTTGAGATTGTTAGCATCACCGTTTTTTAAAATACTCAAAAACTCTTCTTTATCATTGTCTGTAGCTACTTCAGAGTCGATTTTCAGTTCGTTCATATCTGGTTTCCCGAATTCATCCGTTTTCCAAAGACATTTTGAAATAATGTCTTTGGTTTGAATGGATTTTTCATCTTTCATATTTCCGAACTTACAATAGAATGCTCTTAGTAACAACATCAAGGTAGTTAAACGTTGTTGCCCATCTATAATTTCTTTCTTATTGTTTTCGTTTTTAAAGGTAACAATTGATCCTAAATAATACTCCTCGTCAGCATTAAACTTGGTCACATCATCACCAGGAAACGAAAACTCAAAAATATCATCCCATAGAGTCTGGCATTCCGCCTCTGTCCAAGCATAAGGCCTTTGGTAATCGGGTATTAAAAAATCAGATTTTTTATCCTCAAACAATTTCTTTATAGAACTTTGGTCAATATTCAACTTAGACATTTTGTTCCCTCCAACATACTAAAATTCAATTTGAAAACATAACAAAATTATTTTGTAAAGTGATCATTTCTTCTTTCTCATCTTACGGTAAATAATTGGTTTCAGCATTTCGACAACGGATTTCATAACATCTGAGTCTTGAAACATACGAATAAAGAATGCGTCATTCTGCTCGTAACGCTGTGCGGCAACATTCTCAAATTCCTGCTCAAATTTCAAGCCAAACATAGCCTCATCATTGTTTTTAGCAAAACTGACAAGGTTGTCATCTGCAAGAAAATCGTTTTGAATCTGTTCGAGCACCTTGTCCATCTCTGTAAACTCTGTTCCGTATTTCTCGTTGATAGCTGCAATTATTTCCGCAAGTCCCACAGATTTTTTTATTTTCGCGCCGGCTTCGCCCTTGATTCCGTCGAGCCCGCCTTCCGCTCCTGCAAGCGAAATGGAACCGTCAAACTCTTTTTCAAGACGATAGTATTCCATCAGGATCTTATCATCCAATGTGATAAACGGCCCTTTTTCCTTCGGCAAAACCTTATAGAGCATTTTTGCATATACGCTGAACTTATGTAAATCGCGGTCAAACATACGGCATACCTGAGAGATAAAGCCGTAAATACGGTTAAATCTCGCCAAAGTCGTACGAAATACAGTAGAATCCTCATCGTTTGCCGCCAAATATCTATCGTGGGCGGGAATCAATGCGGACGACAGTTTACCCATTGTTGTTGCATCCTGTTCATTTGCTGAGAAAAACAATTCTGCAAACTTGTCAATCTCGGTTTGGGTGTATATGCGATAGGCATCTAAAGTGTTTTTCAAATCATATAACACATTCGGATCGGTTGCCTTCTCCAAAACCGTGCATTCGTAATACGGCTCAAAGGATTTTTGAATATCCTCCGCACTGTTTACGAAATCAAGCACAAAGGTGCTGTCTTTACCTCTTGTGGTTCGATTGAGCCGTGAAAGCGTTTGAACAGCTTTTACGCCGGAAAGCTTTTTATCCACAAACATGGTATGCAAAAGCGGTTCGTCAAATCCGGTTTGATACTTTTCGGCAACAATCAGCATACTGTATTCATCCGTGTGAAAAGCCGCTTTCAGTTGATTTTCCTTAATACCGTTCATTTTCTCTTCGGTATAGGATTCACCGTCATCATTGACCTCACCCGAAAAAGCAACCAGTACGTCCAAATCGTCGTAGCCCTTTTCTTTTATGTATCGCTTGAATTCATTCAGATACCGGACTGCGTGCAGGCGTGAGGCTGTTACAACCATTGCCTTTGCCCGACCGCCTATTTGCTTTTGCGTCACTTCGCGGAAATGCTCAATCATAATTGCGGTCTTTTGGGCGATGTTGTGCGGGTGCAAACTCTCATATCTTTTAATCGCCTTTACACCGGAGGACGTTTCGATCTGCGGATCGTCGGCAATTGTTTTGATGATTTTATAGTAATTCTTGTATGTAACATAGTTTTTCAGCACATCAAGGATAAAGCCTTCCTCAATGGCCTGTTTCATAGAATAGATGTGGAAGGCTTTATACCTGCCGTCATCGGTTGGAGTTCCGAACATCTGTAAGGTTTTGTCCTTCGGAGTTGCGGTAAAAGCAAAAAACGAAAGGTTTTCGTGCTGACCTTGTGCCGCAAGCTCGTTTAGAATTATATCCTCATCGTCGACCTGCCTTGCCTCGGCTTCTCCCTCCATGCGGGCATATTCCTCAAGAGCAACTGTTGTATCGGCAAGGGCTTTTTTCAACTTTCTTGCCGCCTCACCGGTTTGAGAAGAATGTGCCTCATCCACAATAATGGCAAAATTCTTCTTTTGCCCCATAACCTCCTTATAGATGACCGGGAATTTCTGCAAAGTAGTAATGATAATCGGTGCGCCCGATTCAATAGCGTCCTTTAGCTGTGCGGCGTTCTTATCAATCTTCTGCACCACACCGTCTACATGATCAAACTGATAAATGGTATCCTGTAATTGACTGTCAAGCACACGGCGGTCGGTGACAACGATAACCGAGCGGAAAATCTTTTCGTCCAAATCGTTATGAAGTCCCGAAAGGCGGTAGGCAAGCCAGGCAATTGAATTAGATTTACCCGAACCGGCACTGTGCTGAATCAAATAATTGTGTCCGGCACCGTTTGTTTTTACATCGGCAAGCAACTTTGTAACCACATCAAGCTGATGAAACCGCGGGAAAATCATGGTTTCCTTTTTCACCTTGTTGCCGTTTTTGTCCTCGCGGACTTCAACCTGCAAGTGCATATACTTGTGCAGAATTTCAAGCAAACTATCCTTGGTTAAAATCTTTTCCCACAAATAGGCGGTTTGATAACCGTCGGGATTTTGCGGATTGCCCTTGCCGCCCACATTTCCTGCTCCGTTTGAGCCTTGGTTAAAGGGCAGAAAATAGGTATTAGCGCCCTGCAAGCGAGTGGTCATAAACACATTGTATAAATCGACCGCGAAATGAACAAGCACACGGTTTTTAAATTCGAATATTGCTTCTTTGCCTGCACGGTCGAATTTATACTGTCGAATGGCATTATCAGTATCCTGTCCGGTGAACTGGTTTTTCAGCTCCATAGATACAACCGGAATGCCATTAACAAACAGCACAATATCAATGCTGTTTTCGTTATTGGGAGAATAGTGCAACTGACGGGTGCAGTGCAACACATTTCGCGCATATTGCTCCTGTGCAGTTTGGTTGATAGAGGTTTCGGGCTTCCAGTAAACTACACGAAAAGTAATCCCTCTGTCCTTAAAGCCGTGGCGAAGCACGGAAAGCAGCCCGAGCGATCTAACCTCCTTGCAAAAGCGGTCAATAAAAGACCTTTCGGCAGACGTACCGTAAATCGTCTCATACTTTTCCCACGATTTCGGCTGAGTGGCTTTTACAAAGGAGATCAGCGTGTCTGTATCAATGGCAACGACACGGTCAAAAGCCTTGGGTTCGCCCTTTTCATATCCGCCATATGTAAGCAACGAATACTCTATGTCATTTTCAAATTGTTTTTCGGTTAAGTTGAGATCAATCACGATAATCTCCTTTCACTTTGTTTTGGAAAGTTGCTTTTATATTTTTACAAACAATATCGATATTATCACCAAACAAGGTTTCTTCACTGATTCCAAACAGTTGAAGTTCCCTTAAGATGTTTGTTTTAGCCTGAGCAGGAATATCGATAACTCCAGCAATACATTCGTGGTCCTTCGGGATAGGATCGATAACTGTTTCGAAGCACTTCATACCGCTATCACCATAAGGAGCAATTCTATTCGGAAATAATATATACCTTCCTCTTTGAATTTGCTGTCTGTAGCTTCTGATAGGAGCATGAACGAACATGGGCTTTTTACAACATTCCTCTACCCATCTTGCGCCACTTTCATTATCACGGTGACATATTTCATGAGTTTGTTTTTGCTCTATGAAATAGGGTTGAACGACAACGGCACCATAGAATAGGTCTAACGTTTCGAAAGTACCTCTCGCAAATTTACAACTATCTGCAACGGCATTTACTATCGGATAGTTTGTAACATCCATTTCATTATTCTTGAATGCAAACACTTCTGCATCTTTACTGTTGTTATCACAACAAGCAAAGTAAAGGGCTACAAGTGCATTTTCTGTAATATCTAAAAGACGAGTTGGTATTCTATGATGTTGAAGTAAAGCAAGTAGTTCAATGGGAAGCAATTCGTTTCTGAACACATCGGGGAGCTTATACTTTGCCATCTCAATGAGATTTCTTTCTTCGTTGAAGATTGAAATTTGACATGCCATAGAACGCCCTCTCCCGAGAGAAGGCATCAGAGAATATGCCTTGTCTGACTGTCCTCGAAATAGCAAGATTTCATTTCTCTCAGCACCATTTCTAACAAGCGTCGAGTTTATTTTATTAATTGCGGAAACGTATTCAGAAACGCTGTTAATGATCAATCCCATAAATTACTCCTGTTTTTAGATAATACCATGTTTTTTAGCATAGTTAAGCAATATTGCACAGCACTCTGCAGTCAGAGCTTCTTTGTATTGTGGATCAACTTTATCAGCACTATCAAGAAAATCTTGCAATTTGCGAGCGGTATCGGCTACTTGAAAAACTTGATTCTGGTGATACTGTTGCTGTGCATGCTGCTGAATATAATTATAATTCCAAATATTATACACTGACTCACACCTCCAATTTCCCTGTTACTGCCTCATAGATGAGACTTTTTTTATATTCCGTAAGTTTATCAACGATTTGCTGATATTTTTCGATAGATGTATCAATAAGTTTACGTCTTTCGGTCAAATAGTCTGCAATCTGTTTTTGTTCTTCTACTAATGGCATCAATATACGGAGTCGTTCAATTGTCTTTACTCCCAATGTTTGTTGTGTGCCATAAGTCCAAGACAGTTGCATTTGTTTGATAAAATAGTCGGATTGAAATGCGTAATACACAAATTTAGGGCAAGCACTTTCGTTGCACCTTATAGCAGCTAAAGGCACCCAAATATTGAATCTATCTGTCGTTTCTACAATTGCAACTTGACCAGTACTGGCACCTAATTTTATCATAAGGATGTCATCCAATTGTGGAACATATCTTTGATCACAAATGTCGCAATATTCAGGTGATATAAACCCTCTCTTTTGTGAAAAATCAATTTTACCATTTACAATAGCAGTAGCAGAAATATACGGAATACCCTCATCGAATAATTCGGGACTTTCGTGCGATCCATCCACTACTCGCATAGCTAATATTGAAATTACTTTTCTATTTTCCCAATGTTCCGGTATCATACCGATCCATTCGATGCCGCTGTCTTTCATTGAAGCATCAGGATCGAGACCCTTTGTGACCGCCTCGGTGATGACCGCTTGTTTGTATTCTTTCAGCTTGTCGATAATCTGCTGTTGCTTTTCTATGTATCGGTCAATCTTTCCGCACTTGTCATCCAAAAAGTCGGCAATGCGCGTTTGCGTAGTTGCATCAGGAATCGGAAGTTCTACTGTATTCAACTTAGACATTTGAATTCGCATACGAATTTCCATGATTCCGTTCCCATAACCTTTGAGTTTGCTTTGGAATTCTTTTGTTTGGAAGATATAGTTATAGTATCGAACATCATCCATGGGATTGCGAGGATAAAGCATATAATAAACAGGGCTAACGCATCCGTAATATTTCGACAATGCTACCGAACCTATAATTACGTTCATGCTATTCAAAACAATATCGTTTAGATAAGCAAGTTTATATCCGCTTAAATCTTCTTTAGACTTATTTCCAACATCGCCCTTTTCGTCATAAGGAATAACGCCTCGGTCGTTTGTGAGCGATAATATGTAGTCCGTTTTAATAGGATTATTACTTTCGTTTCGTTCGCAAAGAACGGCTTTAAGCCTTTTTATATCCCAATCTTCGGGAATCTCGCCGATCCATTCAACTCCACTGTATTTCATTTTTTGCATTGTGCTTTCCTCTTTCTTCGGTAAAGTAAAACAGCCGCCGTTATTACGCTCACAACCGCAATTCCGCCGATAATGGATATTACTAATATCCAATTTGTGCAAATCCATTTTACTGCAACGATAATTGCATAGGTAATTGCCCATAATACGATAAACATCGGAATTCGTACAGCCCAATGGATTTCGGAACCCCATCTGCCTCCCGGCGAAGTATTCCACGCAATTTGAAATGCAATCTCATTTAGCACCAAGAGAATAACATATTCCCAAATCGGGTTGATCGGCAACCCGAGCGGATCGGTAATGAGTTCAAAAATAAACTTATACATCAAATATCTCCTCTAAACTACCTTCTAACTCAGTTTCCAGTTCCATAATTTCTGCCATGATTTCGGCAGAAGAGCGAGGTGCTTCATACTTGTAGAAATACCGTGTAAACGGAATTTCATAACCGACTTTTGTCTTGCTTTCGTCGATCCACGCATCGGGAGCAAAGGGGAGTACTTCTCGCTTGAAGTATTCCTCTATATCCTCTGTTAAAGGCATATTTTCCGTGTCGCGCAGAGAAGTATCTGCGACAGGTTTACCTTTTTTCAAAATCGGGTTGCCGTTTTCATCCTTTTGCGGTCTTTCCACCGTAATCTTGGAATATCCAAACTCCTCATTATTAAAAATCTTGCTGATTTCATTTTCGGCAAAGTCGCCGTAAATACGGGTAATTTCAGCTATTTGTTCGGGTGAAATATCGTTTCTCTTGTTACCGAGCGCTTTGCGGCGCTTTTCAAACAGTCCGTTGGCGTTAATAAGCTGCACCTTACCCACGCGGTGGGATGGCTTCTTATTGGAAAGCACCCAAATATACGTCGCAATGCCGGTATTGTAGAAAATATCATTAGGCAAAGCAATGATAGCTTCCAATAAGTCGTTTTCAAGAATATAACGGCGGATTTCGGAAGGCCCGCTTCCGGCGTCACCTGTAAACAACGGCGAGCCGTTATGAATGATAGCGACACGGCTGCCGGTCGGCTTCATCTTTGAAATTGCAGTTTCAAGAAATAGCATTTGACCGTCTCCGACAGCCGGAAGTCCTGCACCAAATCTACCTGCAAAACCGAGCTTTGCTTCCTTTTCCACGGCGGCTTTTTCGTTCTTCCATTCTCTGCCGAAAGGCGGATTAGAGAGTATATAGTCAAAGGTTTGATCGGCAAACTGATCATCTGATAAGGTATTTCCGCTGCGGATCTGTGTAGCATCATTTCCCTTGATAAGCATATCTGCTTTGCAGATAGCAAAGGTTTGATCGTTGATTTCCTGTCCGAATGCCAAAAGCTCGGCGTCGGTATTCAGCTTATGTAAATAGTTTTCCGCAACCGAAAGCATACCGCCCGTTCCACAGGCAGGGTCATAGATGGTTTTAGCAACATGGTCGCCGGCAAGAAAACTGCTGTCGTCATAGAAAAGAATGCTTACCATCAATTCGATTACTTCACGGGGTGTATAGTGCTGTCCTGCATCCTCGTTATGCGCTTCGGAGAATCTGCGGATGATTTCCTCAAAGATATAGCCCATTTCAAGGTTGGAAATGTGGTCGGGATGCAGGTTCGCCTGCGGTGTTGTAAATTCCTTCAGCACAATATAGAGAATGTTTTTCTGCGCCATAGTGGTGATATGGCCGTCAAACTTGAATTTTTCGATTATTTCGGAAACATTGGGAGAAAAGCCGTTGAGATAGTCACGGAAGTTCGCCTCGATGTTATCCGGATCATCAAGCAGTTTTTCAAATGTAAATTTACTTGTGTTATAAAATTGATATCCGGAAGCCTTGCGCAACAAAATATCACGCATCGGAAGTTCCTTCACTTCTTCATACTTTTTCAGTACAGTCTCCTTGGTATCCGCCAAAATGCAGTCGAAACGGCGAATAACAGTCAGCGGCAGTATCACTTCGCCGTATTCGTGCGGCTTATACACCCCGGTAAGCTTGTCCGCAATCGCCCAAATCAGATTTGCCTTTTCGTTTATATGTGAACTTAAACTCATGCTAAGACTCCTTTATAATCATGCTATTACATTATAGCAAAAGCAATGTACAATAAAACGGACTTTTATAATTCTTCCGTCTTGAATGTTGTATATCCCTCGTAATAGTAGCTGTGGTCGATGCCTTTCATATAGACTTCACGGCTGTTGATATCATCAGTTAAGGCATTTTTTAGGATGTGCTTAATTTCGATATCTTTAATCGGGCTGCGTTCCATTGCGAGGAGATAATCCTCTTTATCGACCTGACTCCAATCGACTACTTTTCCAATCTCTTTCTTTAAAATGCAGTCGAGCCATATACGTGTACTTCTGCCGTTGCCTTCGCGGAAAGGATGAGCGATATTCATTTCTACATACTTTTCGATGATTTCATCAAAAGTGGACTGTGGCATTTTATCGATATTTACAAGAGCCGCTTCCAAATACATCAGCGGTGCAAAACGGAAATTACCTTTTGAAATATTTACGGTGCGGATTTTGCCTGCGAAATCATAGATATCATCAAACAGATACTTGTGGATTGCTTTTAGAGATTCAAATTTACCCGCCACTAATTTATCGAGAATACCGTTTTCAAAAAGTTCGATAGCTTTCTTTTTACTGATTCTTTCTTCCGCCTCGGCAAGCTCCGGAGCAGAAGTAATTCCTAATTTATTTTCCAACGCCATTATTTATCCCCCTTTGTTTCATCGGGGATAAACTCCATAATGTCATCTACACCGCAATTAAGGGCGGCGCAGATTTTGCTGAGAGTTTCGACAGTAACGTTCTCGCCCTTGCTCATTTTGGTAATGGTGTAATTGCTTATCTCGGCAACCTTTGCAAGGTCTTTTTTCTTCATATCGTGGTCAATCAAGAGTTTCCAAAGTTTTTTGTAACTGACAGCCATAAAGCACACCTCGTAGAAAGGATATAATTTAACGGATATAGTATATCACATCAAACTCGCTTTTTCAATATTTAATATAGCGATAACAGTATTTTAGTTCAATAAATCTGTAAATTTAATTGAATGTCATTATGACTTATGGTATAATACTCACATCAATTTAAAGAGGAACTTTCTATGAACAATTCACTTATTCCGCCAATCAATCCCAATACATATAATTCAAAGGTAATAAACGAAAAAACAAATAAAACCTTAAAGCAATTATTTAAAGGCAAAATAAACGGCAGCTTCTTAATAAAAATAAAAAGTTCCGTTATTATTAAACTTAGTACACAGCTTTTGGAATATTATAATTTCCGTTTTGATAGCGAAAGAATTGTTACAGGACACGATGAAACTCCCGAATATGATATATGCCGAATGATTGTCGGAATACACCGTCATCACTCTATCTTCCTCTCAAAAGAAGAAATCCGCAACAACGAAAAAAGTGAATCATATCAAAAACAGATAGTTGAAGAAACAATAGAAAAAATTAAACTTCGTCAATGCGGTAGTGCATTTTTCCGTAAAAAGCAACTGATAATCGGTGATGAATTTCTATATTTTCCTGTACCTTATGAGTTGTTTGCCATGTGTATGAAATCCGTTTTATTGCTGAATAATAGTTCCAATCGGTTGGCTGTTAATTATGGCGACATAGTGAGTACTGCTTTATCTGCCTTAGCTTTGATGGAAAACAACTTTCTCAGCAATGCCTATCCTCTATGTCGAGGTATGATTGAGTTGTACATAAAAACGCTTATTCTGCAAAAGCATCCAGAGGCTATAGAGTCTTATGCTGAATTTAGTGACTTTGAGATAGAACAATCTTGTTGCAGCCAAAAATATCCTGAGGAATTTAATAAACTATATGAGCAACGGAAAAATCAATCGTCCAAAAGCAGGGTTGATTATTTGCACTATGGTTGGCTTGACAGCATAGTCGCTTATAATTCAACTGAAAACAACAGATATTCAATATACGGAATTTTTGATTATCTGATGCGAGAATCCAACGATACACAATCTGATTCTTTAAATGAAATAAAACGACTGTACAAAATGTGTCACGGATATACGCATGGGAGTACAATACATGTTAAATATCCATTGCTTCAATATTTTGAAATATCTATGATGCTTTATTATGTTGTAAGAAATGTTTTTACTGAAATCTGCAATATAAGTAATATTGATATTTCCCATAATGAGCCTAATGTTGCGGAAATTGTTGATCGAGATTTCGCTATTCTCAAAGAGCAATACCGTATTCGCTCAACAGAAAATTTTGATTTATATTATGGATTAAGTAATTCTAAATAATACTATTTTACCACATGACTTTGTGTGGTGTTCGCCGTAACCGGGGATTGATTTGCACTGACAAATGGGTTGAATTATGGCGGAAATCGGTCTTGTTCTATGATAAGTTCTAATAATTGCATTTAGAATTTTATTAGAACTCGGGGAAAAGCATAGTTCCTTTGCGACATTGATTTTGACACGATTTTAGGGTCGGAAAAGTCAAAAAAGCCTTGAAACACGGTGGTTTTCAGGCTTCCTGTAACTTCTCTTATCTTCCGTCAAATTCCGCTAACTTCTGTTTTGCGTGAATGACTCGAAATCAGGTAGCCTTCACGGGCTCGTGGGTTCGAATCCCACCGCTTCCGCCATTGATAACCGTAATCATAAGATTGCGGTTATTTTCTTTTTGTGATACAATAATTTGAAATTGCTATTAGGAGATGAGCTGACAATGGCACGAGCAAGGTATCAGGTATTGGTCATTCCATATTGCATAGAGGACGCCAATGTACAATTCTGTTTGTTTCGCAGGCGTGATATAGGTATTTGGCAATTCATAGCCGGCGGCGGAGAAGATGAGGATATTTCAATCATTGAGTCGGCAAAAAGAGAAGCCTTCGAAGAGGCCGGGATTCCTAAGACTTGTGACTATTTCAAGCTCGACACCTGCTGTAGCATACCCTCCAACTGCTTTAAGAACGCAGAAACAATATGGGGAAAAGAGTGTTTTGTCATTCCGGAGTACACATTTGCGGTAAGCGTAGCAAGCACTTCTTTGCAGTTGTCTCAAGAACATACAGAATATATTTGGCTGCCGTATTTGGAAGCCCAAAAGGTACTTCAATACGACAGCAACAAGACTGCTTTGTGGGAACTTAATCAACGCATTACGTTTGGAATGTTAAAGTAGATAAGATACCGTACTAAAGGTCAGCAAAAAAGACGATTGCATTTGCAATCGCCTTTTTTACTGTTTACTCTTTGGCAAGCTCGGTAAATCTGCTTACTAATTCATCATATTCCTGCTTATTTTCGCTTGAAATTTTTCCGCTTGCCAAAACCTCTTTTGAAAAGGCTTTTACAAAATCCTTTTCACTGTCCGCCCCATTTATATTTACAGAATAAAGGGCGTTACAAAGCCATACAAGCTCTTTTGCAGTTGTTATATCGGAAAGCCATGCACGACATTCCGTTTCAAATTTCTCATTCATTCCTAAAGCCTGTAAGGCGGTAAGATATTGACTGTGGAAGCTGACATCAGATTTACCTACATCCGATTTCAAATACACTTCGCCGTATGTAACAAGCTTTTCCGTGTATTCTTTGTTTTCATACAAGCTGTCATCCTGTAACGCCGAGCAAAGAAAGATAAGTGTTTTGTCCTTATGATTTATTTTGTACTGCGCTTCTAAAACCTGTACTTTCTTTTCGGGATTTTTCGAAAACAAATCCGAAAACACCGTGCTTTCCGAATAAAAGACTCCAAAGGCCCCCACCACAATTACAGCTAAAACAACAGCGATGGTTATTAAAATCTTTTTGCTCTTACTTTTCATAATAGTCCTCCTGAATTTACTTATTTGTTTTTTTGCTCGATATTATCATAATCGGAAACAACAGCACCGCCGTTATTTCACAATACAATAAACTGTGCTTATTTATCGGCGTATCAAAACAAGCCGCAAAAAAGTAAAATGTGTTCGCAACAACAAAGAAAACAATAGATAAGCTTCTATACGCCCTTTTATTATCTATGTACTCGGACTGTGCTTCCAAAGCTATGAACATCGCCGTTCCGAGCAGCACAACTAATATTCCTATTGCAATAACTAAAATTGAATTGTGCTTCATTCCGTTCTGCACGCCGGCAACTCCGAATATCAGTATAGCTTCCCCGATTGCCAAATTTCGTTTTTTCATTTTATTACCCATAAATATACCTTATTCATCTAAAGCAAGATGATTTTGACCTGATTTTATATAGTCCTTTATATCGGATGAGCCGTTTAACGTAAACCAATACTCTCCGTCGCTCCACATAAGGCAAGCACCGCTGTCATCCTCCGAATAAAAGGCGTCGTATCCGTTTATTTTCAATTCCTGATAGTTGTGTTCGTTATCAAAGCTGATGCTTGTATCCAAAAGAGCTTGACCGAATGCAAGCTTTCCGCCGTTTGTGCCCTTCCAAACTCGCATAACATGATATTCTCCCCTGTCATAAACGTCAAGTGTATAACCATTCGGAATATCCGTGACAGTGTATTCCCTTTCAATTCGTTCGGGATAAAAATCGGGATAATGCTCATTTAATGATATTTCTGTTTCGTGTTTACCTCTGTTTACAATAAACGTTATTATTGCTTCTCTCGTTGCCGAAACGCTCATCAATCCAACAAACATAATAATCATAGCTATCAGTGCAGCGATAAGACCTCTTCTGACGTTCGATCTTGTTGATAATTTAATACGGTTGTTTTTCCTGAGAAGCTTCTCCATTGAACTTTCGAATTTATCGGAAAAATCCCAGCTTATGTCGTCCTCCGATTTAAGCCTGACTTTTTCCTTTTCTTCGGCATCCAAAAGTGCTTTTATGAATACTTTTTTAGTAATTTCCACTTTAATCCCTCGATTTCTCACTGAGTATTTCAAGGATTTTTTTCTTACCCCTGATTAGCTTCTGCTGAACGGTAGAAGTCTTTTCTCCGAATAAATCGGCTGCGTCTTTAATTTTCATATCCAAAACATAATGAAAATACATAACATCACGATACACCTCGCTGAGAGCTTGAATTGCCGTAACTATTTCGTCATAGCTTTCCGCAACGCTCAGCTTTTCGAAAAAATCCTTATCGGGAATATTTTCTATGCTTTCGATATCGATTTTATCTTTTTTCTTATTATTTTTGTTTAACAGATTTATCGCATTATTTTTTGTAGCTTTGATAACATATGACAATGTTCTTTCAGACATAGGATTATCAATAGATTTCATATTTTTAGCAATTCGTATAAAGGTTTCGTGCACTGTGTCCTCGGCATCCTCTCGATTATGAAGCACAGAATAAGCGGTGCTTACCATTCTTTTCCTATATAAGCGATATATTATTTCAAATTTTTCTCTTTCGTCCTCATCGTCAATAAACGACATATAAAGTGTTATCATATTTTCCCCTCATAATATACAACAAAATAAACTTATATTTATGTGACAACATTTTATAATATTGTGCATTATTTATTTATCAATGTCAACTTACAAATTACAGATTGATTTATAACTGTTACAATGTTATAATGGATTTAAATCATTTTAGGGGTGATTCTATTGAAAAAAACAAAAGAAAACAACACCGAGACCCAAAGCGTTCATCCGAATAAAATCGGCATTAAGGAAGGCATGGGATATATGCTCGGCGACGCAGGTAACCTGTTCGTGCTGACATATGTTTCGTCGTTTCTTAAAGTTTTTTATACGGATGTTTTGCAAATTGCTACCAACAAGGTTGCAAATCTGTTCTTGATAACCCGTCTTTGGGACGCTATCAACGATCCGATGTGGGGCTCGATTGTTGCAAAAAGAAGACCGAACAAGGACGGAAAATACCGTTCCTATTTGAAGTGGCTTGCAATTCCCCTTGCTTTATCCCAGCTTATCTGCTTTATGGATATAAGCAAGTTTACAAATCGTGATTGGGTAATTCTACTGTTCGCATATGTTACATACATTGCGTTCGGTATGCTCTACACGGGAATGAACGTACCTTTCGGCTCGCTCGCATCGGTTATCACGGATGATCCCGAGGGCAGAACCTTGCTTTCTACCTTCAGGACAATCGGCGGCGGAATCGGCGGTGCTGCTCCCCTGCTCCTCGCACCTTTTATCATCTATACAAAGGTCAGCGACGGAAACGGCGGAACATACAACGTTGCGAATTCAAATGGTATGCTTTTATTTGCGGTTGCTATGGCAGCGTGTGCAATTATTTTCTATTTCTCCTGCTACGCAACAACTAAAGAGCGTGTACCGTCGGAAGCAGATCCGCATGTTGACCTTAAAAAGACATATCTCGGTATGCTCAAGTCAAGACCGTTTGTTGTACTTGCGCTTACAGGTATTCTTATCAGCGGTCAGCTTCAGTTTGCTTCACTTAACCAATACCTTTACAAAAACTATTTCTGTAATACAAGCCTTTCGGTTATAGGCACGATTGCACAGTATCTTCCTATGGCGCTTATGATTCCGTTTGTTCCGAAGCTTGTTAAGAAATACGGCAAAAAAGAATTAAGTGCAGTTGGTGCTTTCTTCTCTGCTGCAGCCGCAATCGCTTGCTTTGTTATTAAGCCCGGCAGAGATCAGTCATGGCTGTTTATGATTTTATTGTTCATTATCGGCTTTGGTTACTCCTTCGTTTCAATTACAAACTGGGCAGTTGTTGCGGATGTTATTGACTATCAGGAGTATAAAACGGGTATTAAGAGCGAAAGCGCAATTTACGCAGTTTATACCTTCTGCCGCAAGCTCGGTCAGACAATCGCAGACTACGGCGGACTTATGCTTCTCGGCAAGGTTGGATATGATGTTCAGATAATGGCTAATGCAGGCTATGTAGAGGGCGTCAGCGAGGGTATTCTCAAGGTTTGTACGCTTATCCCTGCAATTACATACACACTCATTTTCATTCTTTACAAATTTGCATATCCGCTTACAAAGGAACGCCTTGAGCCTATTTATGAAAAGGTTCACAGCTCCCATACAGTAGAAGCAAGCATTGAAGTTGAAACGCTTCCGGAATAATCGAATAAATTATAAAGTTAAAGAGGAACTCGGTTTGAGTTCCTCTTTTTTGTGTGATTGCAATTCTCGTTCAGTCGGCACAGATAGACGCACCTTGAGACTGTTAGACGGTACAAAGATACATCAGCCATTCGACCTGCATTTCAGGTCAAGTATCGTAACATAATGCGGAATTGTAAAATGTTCAGGATAGCGAGAAAAAAGCTTTTTATGCTCTTTCTCCCAATTAAGTATTTCCTCTGCATTAAGATTTGAAGCTCCAATTCCCCTGCACGCCTTAATCCTACCGTGCCAAGTCTCCCGTGTAAATGGCAGGTCAATATCGAACGAAACCGTGTTTGCAACATCAAACAAGCTTTTTGACATTTCGGGTGCTGTAACCTCATATCTTGTCATTCCCCTACCCGACCAAGACGGATTATATTTGAGAACTAATTTCTCGCTCTCCATTGCCAATTCACTCTCAAACGGCAACCATGCCATAAACATAATCAAAAAATGTCCGTTCGGTTTTAACCATTTATACGCTTTCGGAAACAGCACACTTTGATTAAAATACATAAAGCATTGGCAAGCAGTTATAACGTCAAAGCTGTTTTCGGGAAAATCCAAATTTTCGGCAGATGAAATAATATAGTTTATGTCAAGTCCCCGACTCAATTCCCGTGCATATTTAATTTGATTTTCAGAAATATCTGTACCAATCCATTCAGCGCCGTATTTACACATATTCCGAGGTAAAACGCCGGTACCGGTTGCCAAATCAAGAACACGCTGACCGTCCTTACAGTAGCCGAGGTCAACGATTTTGTTGTAGAATTCGTTGGGATAAATATCCCTGTACTTTGCATAATCCGCACTCGCAAGACCCCAATCAAATTCCTTTCCGCAGTCAATATGTTCATTTTTCAGCATCTGTCTCACCTCTTTTTGATTATATCACAAAAACATATTGCCGACAACAAAAAATGTCTTGACATATCGCCGTTAATACTATATAATATCTAAGCGGTTTGAATAGGGGCCAGTAGCTCAGTTGGTTAGAGCATCCGGCTCATAACCGGACGGTCCGGGGTTCGAGTCCCTGCTGGCCCACCACTATTAAACCGCATAATATAGGGGTATAGCTCAGTTGGTAGAGCAGCGGTCTCCAAAACCGCGTGCCGAGGGTTCAAGTCCTTCTGCCCCTGCCA
>ERZ1026856.314-NODE-314-length-32881-cov-5.529245_pt1 | contig 32881 bp, 27 predicted proteins | sample MGYA00380158_ERZ1026856 | MGnify/ENA primary metagenome ERZ1026856 (study PRJEB33269, sample SAMEA4719794) | human gut metagenome | biome: human-associated habitat; feature: organic feature; material: feces | place: Cameroon | collected 2013-10 ...
GTACCTGCCGGACGCTGACCCGGTCTCTGCTGACCATTGCGGTCGCCGAATGGACGGCTGCCCTGCGGACGATCACCGCTTCTCTGGCCGTTACGATCGCCGAACGGTCTCTGCTGACCATTGCGATCCCCGAAGGAACGGCCACCCTGTGGACGATCACCGCTTCTCTGACCGTTACGGTCACCGAAGGAGCGTGTTCCCTGCGGACGATCACCGAAGCTGCGGCCACCCTGTGGGCGCTCTGCCGGACGTGCCGGGCGCTCTGCGGCTGGCTTCGCCTGCGCTTCCTTCGCATGCTCTGCGAGGGCCTTCGCGGCTGCGGCTGCCTTTGCAGCTTCTTCCGCCGCCTTACGTGCGGCCTCTTCCTCTGCTGCCTTCCGTGCCGCCTCTGCTCTCGCCTCCTCTGCCTCCTGCCGCTTCTGGATCTCATTGAGCTCCTTCAGCGGTGTTACACGTGCGGTTCCAGGTGGCAGCGGACGACCATTCGGGCTGGCCTTCCGTGCCGGCTTCTCTGCCTCCTGCGACTTCCGTGCGCCCTGAGATGCAGCGGCGCCGAACTTCGAGCCCAGTGGGCGATTTTTATGATTTGCGGAATTCTGCGAATGGAAAACAACAGCAAGTTTCTTTTTCTTAGGCGCATCTCCTGCCTTCGACTTATCCTTACTTCCTTCCCTGCTGTTCATTCCCAAATCTTTCTGGTTATCATCTGACATTCACATTACCTCCGTCAATATATTTGATCATCGCCTGGGCGAAGCCCTGATCTTCAATGCTTATCGACGATCGTTCGGATCGTCCCAGCTGGTGCCCCAGCGTTTCCTTGGTGCCCAGTTCCTGATATGGCACACTGCGATAGGTGGTCATATTTCTAAACTTCTTTTTCGTATTATCGGATGCATCCTCCGGGATGATCACGAGAAATGATTTGCCACTTTTGATGGACTTCTCCACGGCGAACTCACCGCTTTTACATTTCCCGGCCCGCTGACACAGTCCGAGCAATCCATAGATTTTATCTGTCAAGCTGCTCCAGTTCCTCTCTCAGTGTATCCAGGGTCTCCTTCGTGATCGCTTCCTTAAACGACCGCTCCAGAGCCTTCCGCCGGAATGCCTTCTCGAGGCACTCCGGATTCTTACAGATGTATGCGCCACGACCATTCTTCCGGCCGCTCGGATCGATCGAGAAGCTGCCCTCCGGCTCATGTACGATCCGGATCAGCTCCTTCTTCTCTTTCTTTTCACCACAACCGATACAGGTTCTCTCAGGTAACTTCTTCATCTTCGTTACTCGTTCTCATCCTCCGAAGTCGTCTCGTCGTATGCGATATCGTCCTCATACTCGCCCTCGGCGCCCTCACTCTGATAGTCGATACCCATCTCGTCGAAGATGCCCTGCTCCTGTGCCTGGGACTCCGACTTGATATCGATCTTATAGCCGGTCAGCTTCGCGCTGAGACGTGCGTTCTGACCCTCCTTACCGATGGCCAGGCTCAGCTGATTATCCGGCACGATAACCATCGCCTCGTTGTTATCCTGATCGGCGATGACCGCGATCACCTTCGCCGGTGACAGTGCGTTCTCGATCAGGTACGCCGGGTTCTCATCATAGTTGATGATATCGATCTTCTCACCATGAAGCTCATCGACGATGGCGTTTACACGGGAACCGTTCAGACCGACGCATGCACCTACCGGATCGACATCCGGATCGTGTGACATGACCGCCATCTTCGTTCTGGAGCCGGCCTCACGTGCGATTGCCTTGATCTCGACGGTACCGTCACGAACCTCGGCAACCTCATCCTCGAACAGACGCTTTACAAGCTCCGGATGCGTTCTCGAGATCATGACACGCGGACCACGCGGCATATCTCTGACCTCGACCACATACACCTTGATGCGCTCGTTTGTCACGAGGGTCTCGCCCTTGATCTGCTCGTTCTCTGCGAGATAACCATCGACCTTGCCGAGATTTACGATGACAGAACGTCCGGTATCCCGCTCGACGGTACCGGTCACGACCTCCTTCTCCATGGAGTAGTACTCCTTATAGAGCACCTTACGCTCCTCCTCACGGATCTTCTGTACGATCACGCCCTTTGCGTTCTGGGTCGCGATCCGTCCGAAGCTTTTGGAATCCACCTTCACCGGAACGATGGAGCCCAGCGTGTAGGCCGGATTGATCAGTCTGGCATCGGCGAGTGAGATTTCTGTGTTCTTATCGAAAACTTCCTCTACGACGGTCTTATCCGCGATGACGGAAAAATCACAGGTGTCCGGATCTACGTTGACACGCACATTATCGGCAGAACCGAAATGGTTCTTGCATGCAGTCTGGAGTGACAGCTCGATCGCCTCGATGAGAGACTGCTTCGAGATTCCTTTCTCCTTTTCCAGTAAATCGAGTGCTTCGCTGAGTTCAGTGTTCATTAGTTTTTACCCCTCCCGGTAAGTGTATCTTCATTTGTATCTTCATGGCTGTCTTCGGAATCCGCATCGGTGCCTTCATCGACCGCCGCTTCCTCCTCTTCGACATCCTCTGGAATCACATCTTCATTGCCAGGCTGATCCTTAAATCCGAGCGAACATACCTCCAGCATGTACTGCTCATCGATGAAATCCTCCTGGTCCAGCCATTTGGAAAGCCGTCTGGATACCTTCGCACAGTCGTTTACGGTCATGTCCACCTCATCGAGACGATAGATGAACGCACGCAGATACCACTCATTATTCTCATAAGTGAAGGTAACGCTGTCGACTCCGTAGCCCTCCTTCGGACAGAAGCTGTCGAGGTACGTTTTTACTCTTTCAGTATAGTTGCCCTTTGCCTGCATTGAATTTTCCTCTAAACTTAAGTTAAAGGAGCGGGCGAAACGCCTGCTCCTTTAACTAGTCAACAAATACTCTATATTTATAGCACGGTTCTCAGGACAATGCAAGGCTTTTCGTGTGATTCAGCGAACAGCTCAGAGCAGTCCCTGGATCAGAATGATCAGAATCAGTACCGGAAGGACGAACTGGAAGTACGGCCGGATGGCTGCCGGCAGCTTCGGGCCCTCCCCCTTGTTGCACTCTGCGAGGTAGTGATCGAAGCCCCAGCCCCAGCGGCTCACACAGAACAGAAGGTAGATGAGCGAACCGGCCGGAAGCAGGAGGTTTGATACGATAAAATCCTCGGAATCCAGGACGCCACGGGCACCGATGATATGGAGATCTGACCAGAGATTAAAGCCCAGAACGCACGGCACACTGGCGAGCAGCACGAAGATGCAGTTCAGGTAGACGGCCTTCTTTCGCTCCCATCCGAAGTTATCGATGGAGGTCGAGAGCAGATTCTCGAAGACGGTGATGACGGTGCTGAAGCTTGCGAAGCTCATGAACAGGAAAAACATGGCGCCCCAGAGGCGTCCACCCGCCATATTCATAAACACCTTCGGCAGGGTCAGGAAAATCAGACTCGGACCGGCATCTGGCTGCACGTTAAAGGCGAAGCAGGCCGGGAAGATGATAAGCCCCGACATGATCGCGACGAAGGTATCCAGCACGCAGATACGCGCAGACTCGCCGACCAGTGTATAATCATCCGACATATAGGAACCGAAGATCTCGATGCATGCGATGCCGAGACTCAGTGTGAAGAAGGCCTGATTCATCGCGGCGGAGATCACGGAGCCGAGTCCCTTCAGCATACTGCCGCCGCCCTGCTCTGCGACACGCGCGAGGCTCGGAACCAGGTAGAAGCGTGTGCCCTCCGCCGAGTTCGGAAGCGTCAGGCTGTGGAAGGCCAGTACGACGATCAGTGCGAGCAATGCCGTCATCATGACCGTCGTCACCTTCTCGAGGCCCTTCTGAAGACCGAAGGAGCAGACCAGGAAGCCGACCAGTACAGTCACGGCCATACTCAGCATCATCTCTTCCGGAGCGTTCATCAGCTTCGCAAAGACCTCATCAGCGGCTTCCGTCTGGATCCCGTCGAAGACGCCTAGGATGAACTTGAAGAAGTAGGACAGCATCCAGCCGGATACCGTCGTGTAGTACATCATCAAAAGATAGGAACCGGCGGTCGCAAACCAGCCATGAATATGCCACTTACTCCCCTTCGGTTCCAGTGCCTCATAGGCGCGCACGGCACTCTTATGCGATGCCCGTCCGACGGCGAGCTCCATCGTGAGCACCGGGATCCCCATGATGACCAGAAAAATCAGATAGAACAGTACGAAGATACCGCCGCCGTTCTGTCCGACGAGATACGGAAACTTCCATACGTTTCCGATGCCGATGGCACATCCGGCACTGACCAGGATGAAGCCGATGCGGGATTTAAAGCCTTCCCGTTTACCCATAGTGTTTTCCCCCATAAAAAAAGTGTATCTGTCGTTCCATATCTGAAACATCGAAGCTAAAGCGACATTTCCTATGAACTCAGACAGATACACTATTTTATACAGTTTTTGATTATTTTGCACTAACCATTTTCAACATTTTTCGTTTTGTCCAGGACAGCCGGGATCTCAGCGAGCGATACGATGCGATAGCGAAGCTCTGCGCGTGGGCCGGTCAGCTCCTTCAGCTTCCGTGCGAGGCGCTGATAGATGATGCTGCAGTCCTCCTTTTTCGTACCGATTAGCAGGAGCAGATACTGACTCGAGCTGTACTTCGTAAACACGTCGCCCTGGCGCAGCCCTTCATACAGTGCCTGCTTCAGCGCCTCAGAGCGTGCGTTCAGCTTTTCTGGATTCTGAATCGGCTTTCCCTCGTAATCGACGAGGGTGCAGAGCATCATGAAGATGCTGCTGCCGCGGCGGGACATATTCCGGCGAAGCACATTATAGACATCGATGAAGCTCGCGTACGCACAGTAGTAGGAACCGGTCCGCGGCTCCGGATCCTCACAGCTTTTCAGTGCCGCATCCCGCTTCAGAATATCCGCCTGGATATCTCCGATGTTCTCCGATACGACCTTCAGCTCCTCATAGATGCGGGCGTAGCACTGCACGAGCGCATCCGGAAGTGGAACCTCCAGCTCGTCCAGATAGTAGCGGGCGGTTTTATTATACAGCTCATAGGCTTCCTTCGTCTGCTTCTTCAGAATCAGCGCATCGATCAGCTGAATCTGCCAGCCGCTCTCCGGGTAGATCCGGGCCGCCTGGGCATACAGCTGATATAAATGATCATAATCCTGCTTTTCACGGTAAAAATCACCGAGGAAGCGTACCAGCTCATCATAGCTTTCCTTCAGTCGGATAGACTCGACGATGACCCAGTTTTCGGTCGCAAAATCCGGCAGAAGCTCGCCCTGGTACAGCGCACCGGCCTGCTCGTAGAGGGACGCCTTCTCTTCCGGTGCGACGGCCTCCTGGGCCCTCTGACAGAGCCGTCGGAAATCTGCGAAATCATACGAAAAGCGATAGCCCTCCGGCCGCTCTGGTGTATACACGCCCTTCTTGCCTTCGATATAGCGCTTCCCTGGCATCCCGCTTTTTTTCAGCTGCGTCCGTGCCTGATGAAGCAGATTATTCAGGCTGTTGTTTTCATCCAGCAGCTCCTTATAAGCGAATACATAGTCGATCAGCTCCCGCTTCGCGATCCCGGTCTCATGGTGTAAGAAAATCACCTGGATCAGCTTCAGAAAATTCGCCTTACTGTTTTCTCCGAAGTAGAGCTGCTGCCCATCTACCGAAACAGCAAACTGTCCCAGCATCTGTATAACGATACGCTTTTCATCTGTCGGCATACGTCTTCCTGCCCTTCTCTTTCTGATTGAACGTTTCTTTATTTATAGTAGTCGGCTGGAATCAAAAAGTAAACAAAAAAATTAAAAACGCATCTGCATTTAAGATTTTTACGTGTCCGTCATCAGAATACGATGCCCAGATACTCGATCACGAGTCCCCAGAAGACACCGAGCCCATACAGCATGATCGTAATCCGGAGATTCTCATTCGGGTGATCATTCGTACGGAACAGGACGAGCAGTCCGACACCGGCACCGACCAGGAGACCGGCCATCATCTGTCCGGCATTCAGTATCCCCATCAGGTACAGCTGGGTGATGCTGACGGACGCCGCACAGTTCGGGATCAGACCGACGACGCCGGCCAGGAAGACACCGACGATCGGCTTTCCGGAGAGGAAGTGACCGAGGGCCTCGGCACCGATGCCCTCGACGAGGAGCGTGATGATCAGGGTGATGAAGAAGATGAAGCCGGTGATCTGAACCGTATGATGGAGCGCCGGCATGGCGATGCCCATGAAGCCCTTCGGATGATGGTGATGATGGTGTCCTGCATGGGCGTGGGCAGCTGCATGCTCGTGGCTGTGGTGCTCCTCTGCGACATGACGATGTGTGTGGTCGTCTGCATTGGCCTCGTGCGTATGCGCCGCCTCTGTATGAAGTTCTTCCTCCTCTTCATCATCGTCGCAGTCACAGTGCTCATGCATACAGAGATCGTGAATATGCTTCTCCGGTGCCTTCGTATGGCGGCCATGCCGCATGAAGACGTCGAGCAGGAAACCACTGATGAGGCCCAGGATCGCCTTCGTCGCCAGAATCCGCAGCATCGTCGCCGGATGTACACCCTCCGAGATAAAAATCGGCAGCATCTCATCGGAGGTCGACAGGAAGACGGCGATCAGGGTGCCGACCGAGATCACGCCGCCCGCAAACAGACTCGAGGCTGCCGCCGAGAAGCCACACTGCGGCAGGATACCCACAGCCGATCCGATCAGCGGACCGAAGTGCCCGGCCTTCTCCAGCATCCCCGTCGTATGCTTCTCTGCCTTATGCTCGAGATACTCCATCCCCATATAGGTGATAAAAAGAAACGGGATCAGCTTCGCTGTATCCAGTACTGCATCCAGAAGTGCATCTAAAATCATTTCCATCTAGTGTTGTTCTCCTTTGTGTCATTCTTTATCGCGCTCTCTAGAATAACACAGGTGTCAACACGTAAATCATCATATGAACAAGCGAGAATGTGAAAAAGGAGCCGGAGGGACACGGACAGGAACACAGACTCTTCGTATGGTTCCTGTCAGCGTCTCTCCGGCTCCTGACTACCAGATTACTTGCGAAGCGAAGCCTCGATGAGACCGCGGAACAGCGGATGTGCGTTGTTCGGGCGAGACTTGAACTCCGGGTGTGCCTGGGTAGCGACGAAGTACGGATGATCCGAAAGCTCGATCATCTCCACGATGTGGCCGTCCGGCGACTGGCCGACGAGCTGCATACCGGCTTCCTCGAGCGCTGCGCGGAAGTCATTATTGACCTCATAACGGTGACGATGACGCTCGGAGATCTGTGTCGTACCATAGAGGGCATGGGCCTTCGAACCGTCGCTCAGTACGCATGGATATGCGCCGAGACGCATCGTGCCGCCGAGATCCGTGATACTCTTCTGCTCCGGCATCAGATCGATGACCGGATGCTCGGTGTTCGGATCGAACTCCGTCGAGTTGGCGTCTGCCCAGCCGAGCACGTCCCGTGCGAACTCGATGATCGCGATCTGCATACCGAGGCAGATGCCAAGGTACGGAATCTTATGCTCACGCGCATACTGTGCTGCCATGATCATGCCCTCGATACCACGGGAGCCGAAACCGCCCGGAACCAGGACCCCATCGACCCCGGCGAGCAGCGTCTCTGCGCCGGACTTCTCGAGCTCCTCGGAATCCACCCAGCGGATCTTCACCTTCGCACGGTTTGCGATACCACCATGCTTCAGGGCCTCCACGACGCTGAGGTAGGCATCATGCAGCTGCGTATACTTGCCGACGATGGCGATGACCGTCTCGCGGCTCGGATGACGCAGATTCTCGACCATATGTGTCCAGTCGGAGAGATCCGGCTCCGGGCACGGCAGGTGGAGACACTCGAGCACGGACTGCGCGAGATGCTCGTGCTCCATCATGAGCGGCACCTCGTAGATGAACTCTGCGTTCGTGTTCTGCAGTACATGGTTCGCCGGCACATTACAGAAGAGGCCGATCTTCTCACGAATCTCCTGCGGAATCGGATACTCGGTACGGCAGACGAGGATGTCCGCATGAAGACCGAGTCGCTGGAGCTCACGTACGCTCATCTGCGTCGGCTTCGTCTTCAGCTCCTCGGACGCATGCAGGTACGGAATCAGCGTCACATGAATCATGATAGCATTCTCATGACCGACCTCCTGCTGGAACTGACGGATCGCCTCGAGGAACGGCTGGGACTCGATATCACCGACGGTACCACCGACCTCGATGATGGCGATACGATCCTCGTTCTTGTCATCCGAATGATAGAAATCACTCTTGATCTCGTTTGTGATGTGTGGGATGACCTGCACGGTGTGTCCCTCATACTCGCCGTGGCGCTCCTTGTTCAGGACAGACCAGTAGACCTTACCGGAGGTAACATTACTCCTGTGATCCAGGGACTCGTCGATGAAACGCTCGTAGTGACCCAGATCGAGGTCCGTCTCCGTACCATCATCCGTGACGAAAACCTCACCATGCTGGATCGGGTTCATCGTACCCGGATCGATGTTGATATACGGGTCGAACTTCTGCATGGTAACCTTATAGCCGCGCGCCTTCAGAAGACGGCCGAGTGAAGCGGCTGTGATACCCTTTCCAAGTCCGGAAACGACGCCACCGGTGACAAATACGTACTTGATCATATGCTCCCCTTTCGTGATCCCTCATGAAGCAGGCCAATGCCTCATGCACCATGCACTCACCACCCACAGTAACGCCGGCAGCGATGCATAAAAAAGAGGTGACCTGACGCAGGGACACTTTTCCTTGCCCCTGTGACGCCATTGCCACCTCATATCATATAAATATCGATATGCTTTTATCTTCGTTTCAGCCTTCTCAGCTACAGAAAATAAAAACACGAAAATAATACCACCGCTCCCCCCAAATTGCAAACAGAAACTTCACGAAAAAAGACCAGTACCGGCCTCTCGTCAATGAAAGGGGTCAGACCCCGTTTATCGGGGTCTGACCCCCTTGCGTACCGGAACGTCGTGAAAGAGGCGCACAGAATACGTGTGCATTAATCCGAGCGGAGTGCGTCGATCGGGTTCAGTGCTGCGGCGCGTCTCGCCGGAAGATAACCGAAGATGAGGCCGATCATCACGGAGACCATGAAGGAAACGAGTACGGAGACAAATGTCGGGGAGGCATCGATGCCCATGATCTTTCCGGCAGCACTCGTTCCGATGAAACCGACGGCGATGCCGATGAAACCACCCATCGAACTGGTGACCGCTGCCTCGATGACAAACTGGGAGAGAATCGTCCGACGCTTCGCTCCGAGCGCCTTTCGAATACCGATCTCACGCGTACGCTCCGTGACGGAGACGAGCATGATGTTCATAACACCGACACCAGCGACCAGAAGGGAGATGCCGGCGATGCCGCCGAGCATCATCGACATGGTGCCGACCATCTCGTTCATGGAATCGAGTAGCTCACTCATGGCAGTTACCGTATAGAGGTCATCGTCCATAAAAATCGTGTAAAGATAATCCTCGATATAGGTTTTGATCGTTGTAGCCTGATCGACGTATTCATCCCGCACACAGAAGGTATAATTGTTTACCGAACCGTTTCGTGAAAGTTTAACGGCTGCCGTGTACGGGATATAGAGCGTATCATCGGAGCCACCCGCACTCAGCTCTTCGCTCTCTGAGGTCTGTCGCTCGATAACTCCAACAATCTCGTATTTTTCACCGTTCACACTGATCTTCTGACCGATGGCGGCTTCCGCTGAGTCATAGTAGGTTGTCGCGATATAGTAGCCGATGACCGCCACCTTCTGACGTGCGGCGATATCGGCATACTGGATAAAACGGCCACTTAGCAGATTTTCATCAAGAATGGTCAGATAATCCTCGGAGACACCGGTCGTTTGTGTCGTCGTCGAATTTTCATTTCCGACCTTTACCGTCGCCCCGACCGTGACCGTCGGAGACATGTAGGAAAAGTACTGTGACTGCTCCTCATAAAAGGCATACATGTCATCGACATCTACAGAACGCGTCCGCAGATTTATCACATTGACCGTGATTCGGTTTGTACCCATCGAGGCGAAGCTGTCCGTCATGTAGGACATCTCACCGTTTACGATGCCGACGAGGATGATGACGGCAGCGACACCGATGATGATACCGAGCATCGTGAGAAATGAGCGCAGCCGATTCGACCATATACTCTTCAGCGCAAGTTTAAATGAATTTAGCATAGTCCTCCGTTTTTCCGTCGAAGACGACCCGACCGTCCGAGATACGAATCACGCGCTTCGCCTCGAGGGCCAGCGCATTATCGTGTGTGATCATGACGACGGTCGTTCCGTCTTGATTGATATCCTGTAAAAAGCCCATGACCTGACGGGAGGTTTTACTGTCCAGCGCACCGGTCGGCTCATCCGCGAGGATCAGCTCCGGATCTCCGGCGAGTGCACGCGCGATGGACACACGCTGTTGCTGACCACCGGAGAGCTGGGAAGGATGTTGCATCCACTTGTCTGCGAGGCCGACCCGCTCGAGCTGTTTCATCGCCCGCTTCCGCTGATCCGACTTGGAAAGTCCGGCATAGAGAAGCGGCAGGGAGACATTGTCCACGAGATTATCCTTCGGAAGCAGGTTGTACTGCTGGAAGATGAAGCCGATCTTATGATTTCGGATGGCGGCCAGCTCATCGTCTGTCATGTGGGAGGTGTCGACCCCCTGAATCAGGTATGCTCCCTTCGTCGGCACATCGAGGGCACCGATGATGTTCATGAGGGTCGATTTTCCGGAGCCGGACTTGCCGACGATGGCGACGAACTCACCATGATAGATGTTCACGCTGATGCCGTCGTTTGCATGTACCTCCTCGGAGCCCATCTGGTAGATTTTATAGATGTCTTCGAGCTGCAGGAAGGGAACCTCCCCGGCATGCTCCGGCGGGATGTAGGGACCGGCTGCGCCATCGACGCCTTGGACCGCCTGCGCGGCCCGCAGCTTCGCGATCTCCTCGTGATTTTCGGCGTATGCGTCGACCTCTTCTTTTTCATCATCACACTCGCCAGGAACCTTTTCTGTTTCCGCTTGTGTGGTCGAGTTTTCATTTTCGAGCGTCCTTTCTTCGATTTCGAGCTCTTGAGGTCTGGAAGTACCTGTTTTTGTATTTTCTTGTGTTTTATCGTCTCGCATATCACTTCCTCATCTAGCCATCGGGCCGCCGCCACGATTACTACCGCCGCCTGGGTTGCCACCACCCATGCCGCCGCCCATGTCACCACCGCTCATGCCCGGCATCATCATGTCGGTCGAGCTGCTGACGCTGGACTGTGAGATATAGACTTCATCGCCTTCGGAGAGATCACCAGACAGGATCTCGACGTACTCATCGGAGGTGAGACCCGTGGTGACCGTGACTTCATGGAAGCCCTCCGGCACATTGCTGTTCTTCGCGTTTTTATCGTCGGATTTTCCGTTCTCGTCCGTGCCCTTATTCGTCGGCTTCTGGCCCGTTGCATTTCCTTCCGCCCTGTCATCCGTAGTGCCCTCTGGCCGGTCATCACCTGCCGTGGCTGCATCCTGAGTGGAAGCCACGGCCTTCTTCGACGTCGTGGAATCCTTCACATAGACCTTGTTGCCACGCTGGAGTGCATCCACCGGAATCGCAAGTGCATCCTCCGCCTCATCGAGGATGATCACGCCGGTGACATTCATGCCCGGGAGCAGACCACCGTACTCCGTCATCGTGACGGTGACCGGATAGTAGGTGACGCCGTTCGCCGCCGTACCCTCCATGGACACCTTCGTGACGGTGCCCTCGAAGGTCTGCTCCTCGAACGCATCCGCCGTGACCTCGACGGTCTGCCCCACCTTCACGTTCGAGATGTCGAGCTCATCGATGTTCATCTCGAAGGTAACCTCGGAAAGGTCGTAGATGACGGCGAGTGCGGTCGCGGAGTTACCGTTCTGCACATTCTCGCCGGCGTTCACGTTCTTCGTCGTGACGGTACCGGAAATCGGTGCGGTGATCGTATAGTTTTCGTAATTATCGGTCGTCGTGTCGAGGGTTGACTGTGCATTCTCAAGGGAGGATTTCGCATCGTCGACCTTGTTCTTATAGGTCTTCAGAATGTCGCTCGCATCCTCGGCATCCATCGAGAAGATGGCCGTACCGACGTTCACATAGTCACCGGCACTGACGAGCAGCTTCTTGACGGTCACGGAGCCCGAAAGATCGCCCGCCCGCAGCGTGACGTTCTGGATCGGCTGGAAGGCGCCATCACCACAGGAGTTGATGCCGTTGATGCTCGCAGTAGCGTACATGTCGCTCGTGAGACCACCCGGATTCGTCACCTGTACCGTGACATAGCGGACGAGCTGTCCACCGGTGAGGGTCGTATCCAGCTGATCGACGGAGGTGACGGTACCACTGATTTCCTCGAGGGTATCCGAGAGCGTCAGTGTCGCGGTGCTGCCCACCGGAATCTGTGCGGCCTCGACGGAAAGGAACGGGATATCCACCTCCATCACGCTGTCGTTGTAGATCTCCGCGATCTCCGTGTTGCCGGACACCTGATCCCCCGCCCGGATCTTCATCGTCTTGATATAGCCGGAGACGGTCGACTTCACGGTGTTTCCGCTGTAATCCGCGACGGCGGAGTTATAATCCTTCATCGCATCGTTGTAGCTTTCCTGTGCACGCTCGAGGGAGCTCGTCGCCGAGTTCAGCTTCGAGGTCATGGACGAGGCATCGATCTGATACAGCACCTGTCCCTCCGTGACCTGATCGCCCTCGTTAAAATCCGCCGAGATGACCTTGCCCTCGACCATCGAGGTGATCGTATAGCTGTTCTTCGGCGAAATCGTGCCGGAGCTGGACAGCGACTGCTGGATGGTCTGCCGTGTCACCATACCGGTCCGTTCACTGATTTCCTTCTTACTCGAGGCTGCGGCCTTCTTCTGATATACGAAGACGGCCCCACCCGCGATTACCGCGAGGAGCACTGCTCCTAGGACGAGCTTCTTCACCGGCTTCTTCTTTTTAAACGAAAAAATCTGCTTCATCTTCTCTCCAACCAAATCCTGATTTCCTGTGTTTCCTGTCTGGATGCCAATGCACCCCTTATGCATCCGCCCACAGCGGCATGGCAGCGGATCGTCTCATGGCATCCGTGCTTCCTGCCACATGCATCACGCGCATATCGTATTATGCGATCGCGATAACTTCCTTCGCGCCGCTCTGATCGAGATCCCAGACGATGGTGATCTCATCCGAGGTATCGATGGATCCGTAGATCGAGAACGCGTACTGCATATCCGAGTTGTTGATGTTATAGGTCTCGCCACCGATCTCCACCTGCGTCGGGGTCATGATCTGACTCGAGCTGTAGTAGATCTGATCGACCGTGCCCGTCGCCGTACCCATGGTGCTGTCTGCATTGCCCGACTCCGAGTAGGCATAGACCGACTTCGACGAGCTGTTGTAGTACACGACCACGGCACAGCTCGTCGCCTCGTCCTCGATGGCGTCCACGCTGGAGGTCTCCCCGTTCAGATAGCAGCTGGCAACACTCTTATTAAATGGAAGAATCGAGTTCAGGCTCTTGCCGGACTTCAGGACATGCGGACCGCTCAGGTTCGAAGACAGCGTATCGAGCAGATTCAGCTCGTTGCTGTCGGACAGCGTGAAACCGAACAGCGAACCGTAGATCGTCTGACTGCTCTTCGTCTTCCCATCGTTCTCAGCGGTGTTTGCCATCAGCAGATTGTAGAACATGTAGACGCAGTCCTCATAGGTCAACTCGTCATTCACGTTCGTGCTGACCCGATCCGTGAGACCGATGGCGATGGCCTTCGCATGTCGGTTCGAGACGATGTTGCCGCTGAACTGATCGCTCGTATAGCCGAGCAGCGTCAGCATCGCCTTTTCCGCCTCCGCGAGCTTGATGCCCTGCTCCGGCTTGAAGCTGCCACCGAGATAGGCGCTCATCCAGCCCTTCGAGGTCGCGATCCGTATATAGCCGGCGTACGGTGAGCTCTGCAGCACATCACTGAAGACGGAAACATTCGACTCCGCCGCGACATTCGTCGCATAGCTCGAGGCATGCACCAGCATCTTCGCAAACTCCGCACGCGACACGATGACCGGATTCAGACTCACATCGAAATTATCGATGATCCCGGCACTCACCAGCGCCTTCTTCCGCTGCTCCAGTGTCGTCGAGGCCAGGACACACATCGGCATGCCCGCCACCACCGTGACGACACCCGTCATCGCTGCAATCGCACCACGCATCAGATATCTATTCATAGCTGCTCCTTTTCTATATGCGGCCTGATCACTGCTGCCGCGCCTTAAGATGCTTCCTTTATATCCTTCACCACGCGCCTGCGATGAAGGACGTATATACCGGGCGTCCTTACGGAAGCCCCCAGATCCCAGCACTCTGGGATGTACATGACGCATTCTAAAAAAGAAAGCTGAAATGATGCTGAATTCTTTTCAGAAAAGTGTGAAGCTTCTGTGATTTCCTTCGACAGAAGGCCCGCACTTGTATAATATGTAGATAAATGAATCAGGAAGTTTCAGCACACTTTCAGTTACACACAGTAAAATGCATCTGAAAAGGCACAGTTGAGCCGAGGCCCCGGCTTTAAGGAGATAAAAGATGAAAATATTAATCGTAGAAGATGAAAAGCTCCTCGCAGATTCGATCCGGGATCTGCTGACGGAGCAGGGGTATCAGGCCGAGGCGGTATATGATGGAGAAGCCGGGGTCGATTATGCGGCGACCGGGGTCTATGATCTCCTCATCCTGGATGTCATGATGCCGAAAATGAATGGATATCAGGTGGCGCGGGTTCTGCGCCAGCAGCATATCAGTACGCCGATCCTCATGCTGACGGCGAAGTCCGAGCTGCTGGACCGTGTACAGGGTCTCGATTCCGGGGCAGACTACTACCTGACGAAGCCGTTCGATGCACGCGAGCTTTTCGCCTGCATCCATGCGCTGCTTCGCCGGCAGGGTACCGAAATCGATACCCTCGGCTTCGGAAACACGACCCTCGATCTCTCGACGAGTACGCTTTTATGTGAAGAGAAGTCCCTCCGCCTGAGCGCGAAGGAGTTCGATGTGATGCGTATGCTGATGCAGCAGAAGGAAAAGAATCTGTCGAAGGAGGCCATCCTCCAGAAGGTCTGGGGCTTCGATTCCGAAGCCGTTGAGAACCATGTCGAGGTTTATGTCGGCTTTCTTCGGAAGAAGCTGCACTCCATCGGCTCAAATGTGCAGATCGTCGCCGCGCGCCGACTCGGCTATCATCTGGAGCTGGAGGGATGAATGATGAAAAAAAGAAGCAGCAGAATGGACGGCCCTTATCCCATCCCGAATCTGCATCTGAAAGCGGAGGTCTGAGCCATGGACATGATTCGTAAGCTCCGCGCCCGCTTCGTGACGATCATGATGGTCATCGTCTGCACGATGCTGATCATCATCTTCGGACTCGTCGTGCACAGGACCCACTCCCGTATCCGGGAGGACGGCCTCCGCATGATGGAAAACGCCGCGTATGCCCCGATGGGCACCCTCTATGACCGCAATCCGAAGCGGAAGGACGAAAACAAGACGATGAACATACTGCTTCCATTCTTCCGTGTACTGATCGACGCGGATGGGAAGATCGTCGACATGGATGGCGACTACTATGATTTGACGCAGGAAGGCTCGGAAGCCGTCCTTGAGGAGCTCGTCAGCGCGGCGACCGCCAGTGAAGAAAAAGTCGGCGACCTCCGCGACTATAATCTCCGCTACTATCGAAGCGGCGCGAGGAAGTGGTCTTACGGAAAAACGCCGGACAGAAATCCGGTGCCGGAGACGGCGCCGGCCGCCGAAGCGACCTCGTCTGCCGGTGAAGACGCCCCTGCAGACAGCGCCGGCGGAGCGGAAGTTCACGTGTCGGACAGACCGGCGGAGGCCGCACCTGCGTCCACGGATGGCCAGATCATCATCTTCATGGATATCTCCTCCGAGATCGCGACGATGCGAAACCTCTACCGGACCTGCATCATCATCGGACTCGGCAGCTTCGCGAGCTTCCTCGTCATCAGCATCTTCTTCGCGCGCTGGGCGGTACGCCCGGTCGAGGAAGCCTGGGCACAACAGCGGCAGTTCGTTTCCGACGCCTCCCATGAGCTGAAGACCCCGCTCACCGTCATTCTGACCGATGCGGAGATGCTGAAATCTCCGCGTTTCGATGAAGCGCATAAGGCGCAGTTCGTCGACAATATCCTCACGATGTCGAACCAGATGCGTGGCCTCGTGGAGAGCCTCCTGCAGCTCGCCCGTGTCGACAACGGTGCCATCCAGAAGATGCCGCTACAAAACATCGACCTGTCGGGCCTCGTTTCTGACGAGCTGCTCACCTTCGACGCCCTCTTCTTCGAAAAGGGCCTGACGCTCGCCGAGGACATCACCGACGGTATCACGGTCCACGGCTCGCCACAGCACCTGAAGCAGGTCGTCGAGATCCTTCTCGACAACGCGCAGAAATACTCGGCCCCGCACGGCACGGTCCAGGTGACGCTCCAGAAAAGCGGCGCGCACCACTGCCTGCTGAGCGTCGCGGATCCAGGGGACGCGATCAGCCCGGAGGATCTGAAGAAGATCTTCCAGCGCTTCTATCGCATCGACGAAGCCCGTGCGATGAACCACAGCTACGGCCTCGGCCTCTCGATCGCCGACAACATCGTGAAGGCACATAAAGGCCGCATCTGGGCCGAATCCGAAGGCGGTATCAACACCTTCCGCGTCGAGCTCCCGATGGCCTGATAGAAAGAACCTCCGGCGACCAGCCTTTTAGGGGCTGCCGCCGGAGGTTCTGTTTCTTCAGGATTCTTCGAACGCGCAGAGGATATCGTTGTTGATCGGCGTGTAGAAGCCCTTCCGGATCTGTGCGTAATCCTTCGGATAGCGCGCCATCAGGTACATAAGCTTCGTGATCGTCGCCTCGAGGGTCATATCGTAGGCCTCGATGAGATTAAAATCCTTCTTCACCTTCTGGCCGACCTGGTAGATCTCCATGTTGGAGCCCTCGTTTACGACCTGCGTCGCCATCACGATGAACTTCCCCTTCGCCGCCCACTTCTCCATCTCGGCATAGAACTTGTCGAGGAGCTGATCCGGGATACCGCCGACACCGAAGGACTCGATGACGATGCAGTCATAATTATCGAAGAGGTACGCCAGCAGCTCCGGACGTGAGCCCGGAATCAGTTTCATGATGCAGATCGCATCCGACACCGTCTCCTGAAACTCGACCGGCTTCCGGATCGGCTCATACGGAATATAGCGGATGATATGCCCATCCTGAATCCGCGCCAGCACCGGAAAATTCACACTGTGAAACGCGTTAAACGAACGCGCCATCATCTTCTTCGCCCGCGTACCGGCGATGACATTGCCGTCGAACACGAGTGACACGTTCTGAGAGTAGCTGTCGCAGGCATAGACGATACTGTCCCGCAGATTATCCTTCGCGTCGGTGCCGTCGATGTTGATCGGCTTCTGAGAGCCCGTGATCACGATCGGCTTCCGCGCATTCTGAATCATATAGCTGAGTGCCGCCGAGCTGTAGGCCATGGTATCCGTGCCGTGCGTGATGACGAAGCCATCATAGCGGTCGTAGTTTTCATTGACCGCATGCACGATCTGTCCCCAGACCTCTGGTGCCATATTGGTCGAGTCAATGTTGCAGACCTGGAGCACATCCACGTCGCAGAAGCGCTTCACCTCCGGCACGTAGCTCAGCAGCTCCTCTGCCGTCAACGCCGGCTTCAGGCCGTCCTCTGTCTTCACCGAGGCGATCGTGCCACCGGTACATAAAAGCAGTATCTTCTTCACGCTCTTGGTTCCTTTCCTTCCTTAAAGAGACACATCATCTCGTTTGTCAGACTGAAATCATCCGGCTGCAGGACGATGTCCTCCCGCTTAAACCAGGAGGCCAGCTTCAGCTCGCTCTGATCCATCGTGATCGTCGGATCGCCATCCACATCACAGAAAAAGCCCATCAGGATATCATCGACGATGCCCCACGGCTGTGACTTATAGTAGCGGATGTTCTTCACCTTCAAGCCGACCTCTTCCATCACCTCCCGCTGCACGGTTTCCTCGAGGGTCTCCCCGATCTCCGTAAAGCCGGCGACGAGCGCGTAGTGCGCGAAGCCGCGTGCATACTTCGTAAGGATGATCTCATCGCCATGGGTGATGCCGACGATCACGGCCGGTACGATACGCGGATAGATGATGCGTCCGCACTCCGGGCAACGGATCGCACGCTCGATCTTTCCGAGCTTCGTCCGGGAACCGCAGCTGCCACAGAAACGGTTCTGATGATACCAGTTGCTGAGCTGCAGTGCCGTGCTGTTGATGAACTGGCGCCACTTCGGACCGGCCAGGGACTCGCGCAGATCATGCAGGGTCGCCCGTGTATAACCCGGAAGGCTCAGCTCGACCTCTGGCAGGAGGAAGTAATCATCCTCGTCCACCGTGAACAGATAGATCAGATGACTCGCCTCGACCGGGATGTTTCCCTGCGCCTGCACCTCCTGAAAGGTTGGGAAGGTGAAGCTCGTCGTATCCAGCATACGCAGTAAGACGGCATCCCGGCGTGCACCGGCGAAGTTTAGTACGAAGCTCTCCGGCTTCGCCGTCTTCGATGGATCGTAGTGGTTGATCAGCTTATGTGGGTAAATATCCTGAATCATAGGACTCCTCCAAATATATGCATAGTATAGAGATGACGAGATACGAATCGCATCCCAGCGCTCAGCAGGGCAATGCTTCTGCCGACATCCGGTGGCCTCACGCCTGGCTGTGTTCTTCTGCCGGGTGCTCGATCACCGAATGTGACAGCCACTTCCCGCTCATGAAACGATACAGGAAGAAGGCACCACGTACACACCAGTCGCTCGCCATACCGATCCAGACGGCGATCGGCCCCATCCCGCATACACGGATGAGATAGGTCACCATCGCGACTCTCGTGATCCACATGGACAGCGAAGATACGATCATCGTAAATCGTACATCACCTGCGGCGCGTAGTCCATAGGAAGGGAGAAAACTCGGTACCCAGATGAAGATTTTCGAGATCGTGATGAAGATGACCATATCGTAGCAGATCTTCGCGGCCGCCGGCTCCATCCCGGCGAGCCACATCACCGGCTTGCAGGCGACGAAGGTGATGGCACAGGAGAGGATGATGATCCAGTTCGAGATATCCATGAGGTGGACGATGTAGTACTTCGCCTCCTCCTTCCGCCCGGCACCGAGTGTCTGCCCCACCATCGTCATGAGGCCGATGCCGACCGCGAGTCCGCCGATCCCGTTGATGTTCTCGAAGATGATGGCCATGGCCTGTGCCGCGATGGCGGTCGTGCCGAGGGTCGATACCGAGGACTGGATGGCGAGCTTACCGAACTGGAACATGCTGTTCTCGATACCAGACGGGATACCGATGGCGAGGATACGCGCGATCATATCGAAATCCGGTCGGATCCGGTAATCCCGCATCACGATGACCTGCTTCGGCTTCCGCAGGAACACGAAGAGGATGATCGCCGCCAGGATACGGCTCAGCAGGGTCGAGAACGCTGCACCGGCGACACCCCAGCCGAAGCCGAAGATGAAGATGGCGTTTCCGATGATGTTCATCACGTTCGAAATCACCGAAACCCTCATCGGGAAGCGGCTGTTTCCACCGGCACGGTAAAAGGCGGCACCGATCTGATAGAGTCCGAGGAACGGGAAGGAGGCTGCGGTAAAGCGGAAGTAGGTTTCCGCCGCGGATAGCACCGCCGGCTCCACGCTGCCGAATACGAGACGGAGGAGCTGACCGTTCAGGGCCTCCGCGAAGAGCGTAATGACGATGGCGATCGATGTCATCGATAACACGACCTGACGGGCAGCTGCATTGGCCTTCTTCGGATCCCCGCTGCCGATGTACTGCGAGCAGAGAATCGTGCCGCCGGTCGCCATCGCGGAAAAGAGCTGGATGATGAGGTTGTTGATGGCATCCGTGAGGGAAACGGCTGAGATCGCGGCACTGCCGATTCGGGTGACCATCATGGAATCCGCCATGCCCATGAAGCTCGCGAGCAGATTCTCAACCATCAGCGGGATCAGCAGCTTCCAGATCGCCGATCGATCGAACATCATGTGGTCCCAGTCGATCTGTGCTGCATCATAGACACGGTTTTTCAGTTTCAGTAATTTATAGTACATGGCCTGCCTCATTCCCTGTAAGCGTTTTCAATCACTCCATTATAGCGGATTCGGACGCGTATTTCCATAATAGAAAACCGCCCGGCGCACCACAAAGTGCCGGGCGGTTTTTATATGCGGCAGTGTCCTGGCTGCTTATACCTGACAGCTGCCATCACGAGCGGAAACGTAGCTAGTGCTTCCACCCGCATAGCTAAAGGTTCTGTAGGTTGGAGAGAAAGGGAATCCCACTGTGAGGGGGTCACAGTGTTGATTCACTCCAATGTACAGAGCACTTAAGCGTCTGATGAGACTTCTCCTCATATTTCTCCTCGATCTGATCGATGAGGATTTCGGCGGCCTTCTGTCCCTCCTCGTAGGCAGGCTGGACGATGGTCGTGATTCTCGGGCTGGAGAAGGAAGCCCACTCAGTATTATCGAAACCGATGATGCCGAGCTTCTGCGGAATCAGATCACGGAGTGGCTGTAATGCATCACAGACCTCCGGAAGTGCCCAGCAGTTCGGAACATACACCAGGGTTGCTTCGGTATCCTTCAGATTTCTCTGCACGAAGGAGAGAATCTCTGCATGGTTGATTTCACCGTCTCGGATCTCCAGGCTCTGGAAGCTGAGACCGCTCTCCGTGATACAGTCGATGAAGCCGGAGGAACGCTCGATACGTGTACTCAGTTTCGACGGATCGGCACCGATCATCAGGAAGTTCTGATAACCGCGCGCGATGAGCTCCTGCATCGCCTTATGGGTCGCCGTATAGTTATCGGTCTTCACCCAGAAGGAGGCATCCTCGTATACCTTACTGTCGAAGTAGACAAACGGCTTCCGGAGATCGGTGATCAGCTTCGAGGTCTCATGAAAGCCCGGGGTCGGCTGGATGATGAAGCCATCCGCGCCGAGGGTCAGCATACGGTTTACGTAGCTCGACTCCTGCTTCGGGTCATAGCCTGAATTTCCGATCAGCGTCTGGTAGCCATGCTTTCGTGCGGTATCCTCGATGCCCTTCACGATTTTATTCGAGAAGGTGTTCGTGATATCACCGATGATGACACCGATGAGGTTCGTTTTCTTCTGGTTCAGTGTACGGGCGGCAACATTCGGACGGTAGTTGGTCCGGAGGATGATCTCCTGAATCTTCGTGCGGGTTTCCTCGGACATCTTCTCGGTTTTTCCGTTCAGATAGAACGAAACCGTCGTCTTCGAAACCCCAGCCATCTCGGCGATGTCCTTAATGGTTATTTTTCCATCACGTCCCATCGTCTTCCCCCATTCGACATGCTGCTACAGTTAACTGGTTTAATCAACTTATTTCATTTTACTAGTATTTTAACGAAAGTCAATAAAGCAATCAAGCCCCTGATGCGCTTTTCTCGCGTAGAATTCCAGGGTTGGCATTGTACTGAACCTGCAAATAAAATACAATAAAGGGAAGAATGGACGAAATGTCCGGGAGGCAGCTATGAGCGATATTTTACGGGATCTCGTGGAGCCGGCAGAGCTCGTCGCGATCAGAGTCGGCGGCGAATCGGTTCAGTTCAAGGTGGAGAAGGGCCTGACGATCGGGCGCCGACGGCTGTTCGCTCGCAGAAACCAGGCAGAGATCGCGCTCGAGTATCCCTTCCTCGCACATACGCAGGGCCGGCTCGCCCACTATCTCGGCGAGTGGCACTACGAGAATCTGACGAACGCCAACACGACGAGCATCAATGGTGTCGCGCTGCCGAAGGGGGAGGATCGTCTGCTTCAGAATGGCGACATCATCCGCGTCCAGAAGGCAGGTGAGCAGCTGATCCTCGTGTTCCTGCTCCGCTTCGACGGTGAGCTCGTCTGGAAGAAGCTGCCACTCCGGGAGGAGCAGTCAGTCTACCATATCTACAGCCATGTCGGTCGGGATCTCTCGACGCCGGAGCCGGGCAGCCCGGAGAAGCCGGACGAGCACCATGCGCTGATCCGCTACATCTACGGTCACTGGCAGGTGGAGGATGTGCAGACCGAGCGCGGCGTCTATGTCAATCAGAAGCGGGTTGAGGGCGTCATGGTCCTCTCGCCGAACGACGTCATCAACATCGGTGACACCGTCTTTTATTTCGCCGGCGACTACCTCGCGTACAACCACACGACCTTCCGGAATCATGATCTCCAGATTCACATCGATAACCGCTCCGTCGGCAGCTTCCTCAAGCGGCGTCTGCTCCTGAAGGATATCAAGCTCAGCATCGAGCCGGGCAGCATGGTGCTGATCCTCGGCGGTTCCGGCTCCGGTAAGACGACCTTCGTCAATGCCGTCACCGGCTATGAAAAGGCCCATGCGGAAATCCGGCAGGGCGACCTCGACGTCTATGAGGACTACTCCCGGATGAAATACGAGATCGGTATGGTGCCGCAGCAGGAGCTTCTGCGTGGCGATGATACCGTCATCATGACCCTGACGAACGCGGCACAGATGCGCCTCCCGGAGGGCACACCAACCGCCGAACGGAAGAAGCGGGTCGAGGAGGTCCTCGCGCTCTTCGGGCTCACGCCGGTGAAGGATGAGCTGGTCGACAAGCTCTCCGGCGGGCAGCGGAAGCGCTTAAGTATCTGCGTTGAATTCATCTCGAACCCGAGTCTCTTCGTTCTCGATGAGCCGGATTCCGGCCTCGACGGTGTCATGGCGCGCGACCTTATGGAGCAGCTTCGGAAGATCGCAAACCAGCAGAAGATCGTCATGGTCATCACCCATACACCGGACCGTGTCATCGACCTCTTTGATAAGGTCATCGTCCTCGCGAAGAACAGCCAGCATACCGGACAGCTCGCCTTCTACGGAACGATCCCGGAGGCACGTCAGTTCTTCGGGCGCGATACCATGGAGGACATCATCCTCGCCATCAACCCGGAAAACGAAGGCGGCGAGGGACTCGCGGATCACTATATCGAGGCCTTCCGGGCCTACCGTGCGGCGGAAGCCGAGAAGGAAACAGACGCGAATACGAGTACGACCACGACGCGGCAGGAAGGCATCACTGCCACCTATCGGCCAACCCATACCCGCCGGCCGGCCCAGGTGAAGATCTACCTCGGGAAGCTCTTCCGTCTCTTCATCCATGAGCACGACTGGGTACTGCTCCCGCTGTCCGCGATCATCTCGCTGATGGTGGCCTTTGTCGTCGGAAAGAGTCTGTTTGCCAATATGGAGCGCCTGCAGGCCGGTGCCTTCGCACTCGTCTGTGTCTGCATCTGGAACGGTTTCTTCAATTCCATCCAGGTCGTCTGCCGGGAGCGTGCGATCATCAAGCGGGAACACCGCGCGGGACTCCATATCAGTGCGTATATCATGGCACACATGCTCTACCAGGCGCTGATCTGCCTCCTGCAGGTTCTGATTTCCGTCGGCATCTATGTCTGGTACGGCATTCGCTTCCCGGTCGAAAGCATGATCACAGGAAACTTCCTGGTCGACTTCGCCCTGACGCTCTGGATCATCACCTATGCCGCTGACCTCGTCGCGCTGATGGTGTCCTGCATCGTGCGCACCACGACCTCGGCGATGACCGTCATGCCGTTCCTGCTCATCGTGCAGCTCGTGTTTGCCGGCATCATCTTCCCGTTTGACGGAGGTGCCGCAGAGCTCGTCGAGAAGCTGACCATCAGTCACTGGGGCACCGTCGCGATCTGCTCCATCGCCGATTACAACGCGCTGCCGAGCCATGCACTCTTCGCCTCGATCTATCAGTTCCGAAGCATCCCGGAGGTGCAGAAGATCGTCGATTACATCCAGTCCTCGGATCTCCGTATGAAGATGGATATCCTCTGCGCGAAGCAGATGCAGAATCCGCTCTATGACGGCACCGTCGAGAACATCCTGAAGAGCTGGGGTGTCATCCTGCTGATCGGCCTCGTCGCCATCACGGTCGGCATCATCAGCCTCGAGTTTATCGACCGGGATAAGCGATGACAGACTGATTTTTCTCTTTTCATCCTTGTAGCTTAAACCACAAATCACGAAAGGTGCCGGCAGGATTTTTTCCTGCCGGCACCTTCTTTATGCTTATGTTATTTTGCGTACTGGCTGTACAGGGCAGCATGGGCGGATACGACGTTCCATGCGCCAGAGGTTTTTCCGGTGACGCAGATGTAGTGGCGTCCGGAGGCGGCGGTGAAATAGGAAACTGCGCAGTTTCCGGCCTTGGCGACATAGCCGGTCTTCGCGAAGTTCACCTGTCCGCCGGTCGTCTGGGTATCGATCCGCTTCAGGAAGAGGTTCGAGAAGCTGAGACCAGTGCTTCGCTTGTTGTTTGCCTGTGTCGTGTAGCTTCGCGTTGTGAGGATCGTGGCCGCGACACTGTTCTGCGCTGCAGCCCGCATGATGATGGCCATATCTTCTGCGGTCGAGTAGTGGTTATCGTTATACAGTCCGGTGCAGTTCGTGAAGTGCGTTGTTGCGGAGATCCCGAGCTGCTGTGCCTTCTGATTCATGAGGGCCACGAACTGCTCCTCGGAGCCGGCGATGCGGCGTACGAGGGCGAGCGCGGCATCCGCACCACTCGGAAGAATGAGGCCATAGAGGAGATCCAGCATCGTCACCTGCTCTCCTGCCTTGAATCCGCAGTTCGATGCACCCTCCTTCTTGACGTAGTCAACGATGTCCTGGGTGATCTCCAGCTTTTCGTTGAGATCCGTGATATGTTCACAGGCCACCAGCAGGGTCATGACCTTCGTCATGGACGCCGGGTACATCTTCGCGCTACCGTTCTTCTCGGCGACCACCAGACCGGCATCTGCATCGACGAGGATCGCGAAGTTTGCGTTCACCTCCGGCTTCAGGGTCATTGCGGTCCGCAGGAAGCCCTGCGACTGCTGCTGGAAATAATTCGTCGTCTGCTGTGTCGTCGCGGCGATGGTCTGTGTAGCAGCTGCGCTCTGTGCGGTCTGATTTGTGGCTGCCGTGCTGCTCTGCTGTGCAGAAGCCGCTGCCTGATTGGCAGCAGCCGCCAGGGCGGCACTGTCTGCAGCCGCCGACGTCGTCTGATTCGCTGCGTCTGCAGCGGTACCGGTCGGGCCGGTGAGCCCGGTCAGTGTGCTCATGGCATCGGTGCCCTGCACGATCTGCGCAGCTGTGCTGTTGGCTGCCGCAGCGGTTTCCGTCGTCGTGGCGGTCCCTGCAGCTGTGTTCTGGACCCCGGCAGAGGCAGACGTTGCGAGCGGGCCCTCATCTGTGATTTCCACGAAGGTGCTGCTGTCAGCCAGCGCGGTGGTGGACAGACTGCTCGCACTGAGGGTGGCGATCAGGAGTCCGGCGACGATACGATTTTTATAAAAATGATGTCTCATAAAGCTCTCCCGGATAAAATGTATCCTTATCTTACCACAGGAAGCCCCGTGATTTTCTTACTAAAACTTTACGGTTTTCGACCGCTTCTCCGTCGATTACTTCCGACGAGTCATTTTTCCTGCGTGCGGAGCACGCCTGTCGGTGCTGCCATGGTGAGCCGTCTGCTTTCGCTTCCCGTTCTTCTGTAATGGACGCCCAGTACGCTCGTTGTCGTCCTGCACTTTCCGCGGTCGGATGAGGCAGTTTGGATCGAAGCCGATGAGGTCTTCGCGATGCTCCCGGAGGAGGGCTTCCTTCACGAGCTCGTAGTTTTCCGGGTTCCGGTACTGGATGAGGGCGCGCTGCATCGCCTTCTCATGCGGGTTCCGCGGTACGTAGACCTTTTCCATCGTGAGCGGGTTGAGGCCGGTGTAGTACATGGTCGTGGACACGGTGCCCGGGGTCGGATAGAAATCCTGTACCTGCTCCGGGATGTAGCCCATGTCGCGGATGTACTCCGAAAGTCTGATCGCGTCCTTCAGTGTGGAACCCGGGTGACTGGACATAAGGTACGGCACGATGTACTGCTTGAGTCCCAGCTCGCGGTTGATCTTCTCAAATTCCTTTACGAAGCTGTTATAGACCTCGACCTTCGGCTTGCCCATCTCCTTCAGTACCCCGTCGGAGACGTGCTCTGGTGCCACACGCATCTGTCCGGAGACGTGATACTGGCAGATTTCACGGAGGAACTCCTTATTCGGATCCGCCATGAGGTAATCGAAGCGGAAGCCGGACCGGATGAAGACCTTCTTTACACCCGGCAGCGAACGCACTTCGCGGAGCAGCTTTACATAATCGCTGTGATCAACCTTCAGGTTCTTGCACGGCTCCGGCCAGAGACATTTGCGACCGACACAGGTGCCCTTCGTGAGCTGCTTCTCGCAGGATGGTCCACGGAACTCGGCGGTCGGACCACCGACGTCGAAGATGTAGCCCTTGAACTCCTTATCCTGCGTGATCTCCTTCGCCTCCTCGAGGACGCTTTCATGGGAGCGGCACTGTACGATACGGCCCTGGTGCATGGTGAGGGCGCAGAAATTACACTCACCGAAGCAGCCGCGGGCCTGGGTGATACTTTCCTTGATCTCGCCGAAGGCCGGGATGCCGCCCGCTGCATCGTACATCGGATGCCATGCACGCATAAACGGAAGGGCATAGACATCATCCATCTCCATCTGTGAAAGCGGTGCCGCCGGCGGGTTCTGCACGACGAACATCGCGCCGTCGTAGCACTCGTAGATGCGCTTCGCGATGATCGGATCCGTGTTCCGGTACTGGATGGCGAAGCTCTCCGCGTACTTCCGCTTATCGGCGGTGATCTCCTCATAATCCGGGAGGCGGATGGCATCGTAGATTTCATCCTCGTAACGCGTTTTATAGACGGTGCCGGAGATCCAGGTGATGTCCTTCACCTCGAGGCCGGAATTCAGGGCATCTGCGATCTCGACGATGCTGTGCTCGCCCATGCCGTAGGACAGGAGGTCGGCACCACTGTCGAGGAGCACGGAACGGCGCACACGGTCCGACCAGTAGTCGTAGTGCGCGAGACGGCGCAGACTCGCCTCGATGCCGCCGATGATGATCGGGGTATGCTTATAGCTTTTCCGGATCAGGTTGCAGTACACCGTCACCGCGCGGTCCGGACGCTTGCCCATGACACCGCCCGGTGTGTAGGAGTCGGTCTTCCGGTGATGCTTCGCGACGGTGTAGTGATTCACCATGGAGTCCATGTTGCCGCCGGAAACGAGGAAGCCGAGCCTCGGCTCCCCGAACTCCATGACGGACGAAGGATCGTTCCAGTCCGGCTGTGGTAGCATCGCGACCTTATAGCCGTGCGCCTCGAGCACACGGGAGATGATGGCGGGACCGAAGCTGGAATGATCCACATAGGCGTCGCCCATCACATAGACGAAATCCGGCTGTGTCCAGCCACGCTCCAGCATATCCTCCCGGTTGACCGGTAAAAATCCTTCGTACATAGAAATCTCCGTTGATTCATAGAATACTTGCACCTTATCTCGACTTTTCTTCGAAAAGCCTCTCCAGCTGCAATCTTTAATTATATCGCAATCGGCTTTGCGCCCTCTTCGATCGGGCATACATAGCCGCTCTCGGTGCGCTTCTCAAACTCGGCTCTCGCTTCCTTCAGCAGCTCCGGCTTCTCATAGAGATCGATGGCGCTGAGCGCGAGGACCTTTCCGGCGAGGAGCAGGGCCTTGTGGCCGATGCTTGAACCACCGCAGGAAACATTCTGCCAGCTGTGGCCCGGTGCGCCGCTGACGAAGCCGGCGCAGTGGATCTGAGCGGTCGGTGTCTGCCAGGAAACATCCCCGACGTCGGTGGAGCCGGCACAGAACGCCGTGCTGTGGTAAAGCGGCATGAGGTAGTTATTCATCGGTATCGTACCGTGCTGAGACTTCTCCTCGCTGTATGCCCGGACCGCCTCATCGAGGGTCGATGCGAAGCCCGGTGCGGTATTCGCCGGACAGGTCGCATGCACCTTCCCGGCAAACTGAAGCTCCTCCTCGGTATAGGTCGGAAGCTCCACCTGAGTGAAGTTATCGTAGAGTACCTTCTCCAGTGCGAAGTTCGGCACCAGATCCGCCGTGCCATCGATGAAGGTACGCTCAAAGCTTGTCTCGGTCATCAGGGCTGCACCCTCCGCGATCTTATCCACACGCTTTCGAAGCTCGACACAATCCCGTACGCTGATGGCACGTACCATGTAGAGCACCGTCGCATGATCCTGGACGACATTCGGCGAGATTCCACCGGCATCGGTAATCGCATAGTGCACGCGGCACTCGGACTTCATATGCTCACGCAGGTACTGCACGCCGGTGTTCATGAGCTCCACCGCATCCAGCGCTGAACGGCCATTCTCCGGATCGCCGGCGGCATGTGCGGAGCGTCCATGGAAGGTATACATGATCTGAATCGTCGAGTTGTTCGTACCGGTTTTGACCTCATTGACATCCTCCGGATGCCAGCAGAACGCAGCATCGAGGGCGCGCCACATGTTGTCGCGCGCCATGAAGGCCTTCGCCGCACCGCCCTCTTCACCCGGACAGCCGAAGAAGATCACCGTGCCCTCGTGACCACTCGTCTCGAGGTAGTTTTTCACTGCAAACGCCGCGGTCAATGCACCTGCGCCTAACATATTGTGGCCACAGCCGTGCCCGGCGCCGCCCTCTACGATTGGACGATGCCCCGTCGCACCACACTCCTGGCTGAGACCGGACAACGCATCGAACTCACCGAGGATACCGATGACCGGATGACCCGAACCATAGCTTCCGGTGAATGCCGTCTCGATCCCATCGACACCCTTCTCCACCGTGAAGCCACCCTCCGCGAGCACCTTCTCGTAGTACGCCGCACACTGAAACTCCTTCAGACTCAGCTCCGGATGCGCCCAGATGTAATCCGCCACACCAGTGAATATATCCTTATGCTGCTCGATAAACGACAGAGCAGCCCTCTTCTGTTCCTCCATGATGAACCCTCCTTTAAAATCACTTTATATAGTATACACAAAATGCAAAGAGATGCGATATCAAAGAAAAAGCGGGCCGGGAGTACTGCGCTTCTGACGACAGCCTCCGGGCCCACTGTATTTTTACAAAATCAAACCTCGAGGACCTTCCCAAGGAAGTCCTTCAGACGCGGGCTCTCCGGATGCTCGAAAATCTGCTCCGGCGTACCCTGCTCGACGAGCTTACCATCTGCCATGAAGACCACTCGGTTGCCCACCTCACGGGCGAAGCCCATCTCATGGGTGACGCAGACCATCGTCATGCCCTCATGTGCGAGCTCCTTCATAACCTCGAGTACCTCGCCGACCATCTCCGGGTCGAGCGCACTCGTCGGCTCATCGAAGAGCATGACCTCCGGGTTCATGCAGAGCGCACGAACGATCGCCACACGCTGCTTCTGACCACCTGACAGCTGCACTGGGTAAGCCGCGGCCCGATCCCGGAGACCGACACGCTCCAGCAGCTCCAGGGCCTTCTTCTCGGCCTCCTCCTTCGACTGGTGCTTCACGATCATCGGTGCGAGGGTCAGATTCTCGAGAATCGTCTTATGCGGGAAGAGGTTGAAGTGCTGGAACACCATGCCCATCTTCTGACGATACTGGTCAAGGTTGATCTTCTCGTTCACGATATCCTTATCCTCGAAGATGATGCTTCCATCGGTCGGCGACTCGAGGAGGTTCAGACTCCGGAGGAAGGTGGACTTACCGGAACCGGATGGTCCGATCACGACCATGACGTCGCCCCGGTTAATATCGATGTCGACGCCATCGAGGGCCTTGATCTTTCCGTAGTTATAGTACATTTTCAGGCCACGGACCTGAATCATTGGCTTATCGGTTGTCACTTTGACGCATCCTCCTCTCGATGTACTCGATGATCTTGCTGGTCGGGAAGCACAGGCAGAAGTACAGTAAGGTCGCCATGAGAAGCGGCTCTGCGATGATGAAGGTCGCAGACTGTACACTCTTTACGTTGAACATGATGTCCTGTACACCGATGGTATAGCAGACAGACGACTCCTTGATGATCGTCACGAACTCGTTCGCGACGGCCGGCAGGATGTTCTTCACCGCCTGTGGCAGGATGATATGGAACATGGTCTGGGACTTCGTCATGCCGAGGGAACGGGCCGCCTCGGTCTGACCGGCGTCGACGCCCTCGATACCACCACGGATGACCGCACTCATGTATCCGCCGGAGTTCAGTGCCATCGCAACGACACCCGGGAAGAAACGCTCAAACTGGATGAAGCCGAAGAAGGTGAATTTCGGCAGGGAGATCATCCCGAAGACGATGTAGTATACGAGGAAGATCTGTACCAGCATCGGGGTGCAACGTACGAACTGGACGTAAGCATTGGCCAGAAGACGGACCGGATTGAACGCGGCGATGCGGTCGTAACGCTTTCTCTTCTGAATGTCATCCGTCCTGATCTTCTCGAGGTGACGGAACGGACGCACATCCGACAGCAGCATCAATGCAAGTAAGAATGCAAGGATGAAGCCGAAGAATACGGTACAGGCTGCCAGAAGGACGGTGACGATCAGTCCCTGCTGGAACATGGTGCCGTATTGGAATAACTTCTCAAAATTGGCCCAGCTAATGGTCATAGGTAAATCCTGCCTTTCATAAGTGGTGATATGTATACTCTACATCGCGATGCGCTTTGAGTATATACGTAGGACGCTGAATGTGCCACTCAGCATGCTGAGTATAGACTCAAAAATCTCCCCGGGGAAGCCCCCGGAGAGAAAAGAATCAGATTTTTGTGTCGCAATCCGCTGTTTAGTTGGAAGCAACCTTGCCATCTGCGTCGAGCTGACCCTCGTAGACATTGCCCTCATCCGATGCAAGCTCCTGCGCGTCGGCTACGTACTGGTCCATGGAACCATCGGACAGTGCGTTGTTGATGACAGCGTTGACAGCCGGAAGGAGGTCGCTGCCCTTCTTGAGCGCGATGGCCGAACCCTCTGTATCATACGGAACATCCCATGCGATTTCAAGCTCCGGATAGTTCTTGATGTACTGCTCTGCGACCGCGGTCTCGATGAAGCCACCCTCGAGCTTGCCGGAAACGAGCTCAGAAACGATATCGGTTACCTTTGCGAGACCGATGATGTTTGCGTTCGGTGTGTTCTCCTTCGCGAGATCCATCTGGATGGAACCGTTCTGTGCGCCTACTGGAAGACCGTCAAATGCAGCATAGTCTGTGTACTTGTCATGATCTGCCTTGCGGATGACGAAGGACTGACCACCCTTGTAGTAAAGGTCGGAGAAGTCGAAGGTATCTGCACGCTCCGGGCTTGGGGAGAAACCAGCCATGCCGAGGTCGACGTTTCCGCTCTGAAGCTCCATCAGGATACCATCGAAATCCATCGGTACGAACTGAACCTCGAGGCCGAGATCCTCAGCGATTCTCTTCGCGAGTGCGACATCGAAACCGGAAAGCTCTGGTGTGCCGTCGGAATTGATGTGGTAGAACTCGTATGGTGCGAAGTCCGGAGAGGTCGCAACGGTCAGCTTGCCAGCCGTTACAGTCGTGAAATCCTTCGGAACCTCCACGATCTCACCGCTTCCCTCTGCAGCACCCTCGGTCTCTGCCTCGGTAGCAGCAGCGGTGGTGTCCTCTGCAGCGGCTGTCGTCTCAGCGGCAGCGGTGGTTGCAGCCTCAGTAGCAGCGGCTGTGGTTGTTGCTGGTGTGCTGGATGATCCGCAGGCTGCCAGCGAAACAGCTGCAAGAACAGTTGTCATCAGAATAGCTAAGTTCTTCTTCATAATAATCCTCCTCAAACCGAATCATATATTACGGTTATAAATCAAAAGCGTTTTCATAACCCCTCGCTTCTTGACTATGAGGAGATTATAATCCATTTTTCAGAGAATGCAAGTATTTTTATGCACGAAATTGTATTTAATCGCATTCTTATGCATGCTATTCACGAATAAATGCATTTATACACGTATATTATGCATATTCACGATAGTTTCAGATCCTTCATGTACTGGTGCTTCCCGTCTTGAACCTCAAACACGCGGATCTCGCAGTTCCGTGGCTTCGGTCGCCAGCAGATCCCGTTCTTCCGGTCCATGAGGTATCCGCTGAGTGCCCGCATGATGCCGCCGTGACAGGCGATCAGCACCTGCTCATAGTCCTTCTGCTCCAGCTCCTCGAGAAACGAGCGGCTACGTGCGACGAGCGAAGCGATGCTCTCCACCCCATCCTTCTCCGGACACGGAAACAGCTCCGGCAGCGCCCAGTACAGCGTCATCGGCAGGCTCATCTTCATGTAGCCCCTCTTCTCGAAGCGCCCAAAGTCCGCCTCGATCAGGCGCTCATCGATGATCACCTCGACCATCGGTACGTTGCCAATGATGGCACCCGTTTCGATCGCACGCCTGAGAGGACTCGCATAGACCGCATCGAAGTGCATATCCCCGAGCTCTGCCCGCGCCGCCCGCGCCTGCGCCCGCCCCGTCTCGTTCAGCGGCTCATCCGTCCGCCCCTGCATCAGATGCTGCTTATTCAGATTTGTCTGCCCATGGCGCGTTAACCAGATGGTCATAAAGAACCTCGCTTTCGTTTTCTTCATTATAATATTTCTATACTATAGCGTAGGTGGTGAAGATAATACAGCCAGATTTCTGAATTTTAGAAATGCATATTAAGTGCAATCGAGTAGGAGGCGGTGACTAGCCGCCGTCCTCTCACACCACCGTGCGTACCG
>ERZ1026856.315-NODE-315-length-32875-cov-11.540128_pt1 | contig 32875 bp, 19 predicted proteins | sample MGYA00380158_ERZ1026856 | MGnify/ENA primary metagenome ERZ1026856 (study PRJEB33269, sample SAMEA4719794) | human gut metagenome | biome: human-associated habitat; feature: organic feature; material: feces | place: Cameroon | collected 2013-10 ...
GTGCAACAGCAAGTCTTTACGACAAGTTGGGCTTGGCATGCTACGAGGCTATGGAGGCATTCGTAGAGTATAAGCCTCTCTAACCAAGTATACTACCTATCAATATCATAACCAGACCAATGACGAAAATAAATCTATTATTTGGTTCGTTGGCTTTTAGCGCAGCGATGTTGGGAATCAACCCAACATCGGCTGTCGCTGCCGACGTCAATATTATACCTATACCTGTAAAGACCCAAACCTTAAAGGGCGAATTTGTATTACCACAAAAAGTGGTTATTGCTTACCAGACAACAGATGGTAAGAACATTGCTCAATATATGGCCGACAAACTAAAAGCTTCTACAGGCTACGAAGTTAGATTGAGCGACAAAAAAGGAAATATCACTATTCAGATCACACCATCTTTGAAGATGGCGGAGGAAGGTTATCGCCTCAGCGTAACAGCTAAAGGCGTGACTATCAAGGCTAAAACAGCCAAGGGTGCCTTCTATGGCATGCAGAGTTTTATGCAATTGTTGCCTGCTCAGGTAGAAAGCGCAACTAAAGTTGAGGGAGTGAAATGGGTGGCTCAATGCTGCAACATCGAAGATGCTCCTCGCTTTGGTTATCGTGGTTTCCACCTCGACCCATGCCGCCATTTTATTACTGTAGAGAATGTGAAGAAGCAGTTGGATCTTATGTCTATGTTTAAGGTCAACACCATGCACTTCCACCTCACCGAAGATCAAGGATGGCGTATTGAAATCAAGAAATATCCTAAGTTGACTACCATAGGCAGCATCCGCACCGAGGGTGACGGCTCTTCGTATGGTGGCTATTATACTCAGGAACAGATAAAGGAAATAGTTGACTACGCAGCAAAGCGCTATATCACAGTAATTCCGGAGATTGACCTTCCAGGTCATATGATGGCAGCAATAGCTGCTTATCCAAACCTTTCGTGCAAGGGCGAGAAATGGAGCCCACGTATTGTTTGGGGCATCGAGGATCTTGTGATGTGCGCTGGTAAAGAAGATATGTTCAATTTCTTGGACGATATCTTCGACGAAATAGTACCTCTCTTCCCTGGCAAATACTTCCATATTGGTGGCGACGAATGTCCTAAGACAAGCTGGAAGAACTGTCCTACATGCCAGAAGCGCATCAAGGACGAAGGTTTGCAGGCAGAAGGTAAACATACAGCAGAAGAAAGACTACAGAGCTATGTAATCAAGCGTGTAGAAAAGATGTTGGAGAAGCGTGGCAGAAAGATCATCGGCTGGGACGAAATCTTGGAAGGTGGACTTAGCGAAAACGCTACTGTGATGTCGTGGCGCGGAACTCAAGGTGGTATCGAGGCTGCTATGCAGAAGCATGATGTTATTATGACTCCTGGCAGCGACGGTATGTATCTCGACTGGTATCAGGGCGATAGCAAGATTGAGCCTGTAACCATTCCAAGTCCTCCAAGATATCTGTCTTCAACATATAATTACAATCCTGTACCAGACACCATCAAGACTTTGGGCTTGGCTCATCACATCTTGGGTGTGCAATGCAACAACTGGTCGGAATATATGTATACCAATGCTAAGATGGAATATATGATGTATCCTCGTGCGGTGGCGCTATCCGAGATTGCTTGGTCGCCATTGAACAAGAAGAACTTCGAAGACTTCTGTCGCCGCTTGGATGCCAACAGCATTCGCTTGGATGAACATAACATTACATACCATATGCCATTGCCAGAGCAGCCTTATGGTTCGTGCGACAAGGTGGTAATAACAAAGGATACAACCGTTACCTTCAACACCAGCCGCCCTATCAAGATGGTTTATACTTTGGATGGCACAACCCCTACTCCATCTTCAACAGTTTACACAGCTCCAATTTCTGTTAGTGGCAACACTATAATCAGAATTGCAACAGTATTGCCAACAGGCAAGATGAGCAAGATTAGAACTATCGAAGTAGAGAAACAGGCTTACGCTCCAGCTGTAAAGCTTGAAGCACCTAAGCATGGCTTGAAGATTAAGCGTATCAAGGGCAACTTCCTCAAGGTAAACCAGCTCGAATTGGCTGACGGCACTTGGGAATACACAGATATCAACAGTCTGAAAGATATAAAGATCAAGCAGATTGATGATGCTGCTACATTGCGTGGCGCAAACAACTATGCTGCTATTGCCGAGGGATACATCAACATTCCTGAAGATGGTGTCTACTATCTATCTTCTCGTTTTGAGCAGGTTTGGATAGACAACAAGCTCGTCATCAACAACGAAGGCGACGTTAAGGCTGGCACCACCAACGATTCATCGGTAGCATTGGCAAAGGGACTCCACCCTATCAAGATAGTATTCTTGTGCAACATCATTGGCGGCTGGCCATCATGGTGGAGCAAGACTTCTATCGAAATGCGTAAAGATAGCGAACAGCAATTTACCGAGGTTGATGACTCTCAATATTATAAACAATAAAAAAGGAAAAATTTATGAAAATCAGATCTATAGTTAATGTGTCCTGCTGCCTCGCCTTGCTCTCTATGAGTACTGGCGTGGCAGCTCAAAGCGAGCTGCGTTGGCAGAATGTTGATATCAATCAGCAAAATCGCGAACCTCGTCGTGCTGTATTCTTTGCTTACGAAAGCATGGACAAAGCACAGAGTTTTGACAAGAAGAATTCTGCTAACTACCTTTCTATGGAAGGCATGTGGAAGTTTAATTTCGTAAAGGACCACAACAAGCGGCCTGCAAACTTCTTCGCTGCCAACTACGACGATTCTAATTGGAAGGATTTCCCTGTGCCTGGCTTGTTTGAGCTTAATGGCTATGGTGATGCCACGTACAAGAATATAGGATATGCGTGGGAAACACAGTTTGACCCTAAGCCTCCTTATATCAGCGAAATCAATAACTACACAGGCTCTTATCGCCGCACATTCGAACTTCCTAAGAATTGGAAGGGCAAGGATGTATACTTCCACGTAGGTTCTGCCACAAGCAACCTCACTCTTTGGGTTAATGGCAAATACGTAGGATACAGCGAAGACAGCAAGGTGGCTGCAGAGTTTAATATCTCTAAGTATCTGAAGCCTGGCAAGAACTTGATTGCAATGCAGGTGATGCGTTGGTGTGATGGTTCTTACTTCGAAGACCAGGACTTCTGGCGCTTCACAGGTATCGCTCGCGAAGTTTATCTCTACGCTCGTCCTAAGGTTCATGCTGCCGACATCCGTTTGGATGCAGGTTTGGAGAACAACTACAAGGATGGTGTTTTGAACTATCAGATTTCGTTGAAGGGTGGCAAGACCGACGTTGCCATTACTCTTTGCGATAAGAATGGCAAGCAGATTGCTACTGCTACAGGCGCTCAAGGCTCTATCAAGGTGCCTAACGTGAATGCATGGACTGCAGAAACACCTTATCTATATAAGGCTTACATCACTCTAAAGAACAAGCAGGGTGCATCGGAGGTGATTCCTCAGAGAGTTGGTTTCCGCAATGTGGAAATCAAGAATGCTCAGCTTCTTGTTAATGGCAAGCCTATCTTGGTGAAGGGTGCCAACCGCCACGAAATAGATCCTGATGGAGGTTATGTAGTGAGCGTAGAGCGCATGATCCAGGACATCAAGATTATGAAGCAGCTCAACATCAATGCTGTTCGTACTTGCCACTATCCTGACGATCCACGTTGGTACGACCTCTGCGACGAATATGGTTTGTATATCACAGCCGAGGCTAACCTCGAATCACATGGTATGGGATACGAAGAAAAGTCATTGGCTAAGTTCCCTGAATATCTTAAGCCTCATATCGAGCGCAACGAGGGCAATGTGAAGAGCTTCATCAACCACCCTTCTATCATCGTTTGGAGTTTGGGTAATGAGTGTGGCTACGGCGTTAACTTCGAAACCACATACGACTGGGTAAAGGCATGCGACAAGACTCGTCCTGTACAGTATGAGCGTGGTGGCTACGACAGCAAGACCGACATCCACTGCCCTATGTATATCGACTATGATGAGAGCGAGAAATATTGCAAGAGCGACGGCACCAAGCCTTACATCCAATGTGAATATGCTCACGCTATGGGCAACTCTGAGGGTGGCTTCAAGGAGTATTGGGATTTGATTCGCAAATATCCTAAATATCAGGGTGGATACATCTGGGACTTCGTTGACCAGGGCATACGCGACAAGAGTCCTATCACAGGCAAGGAAATCTTCACCTACGGTGGCGACTACGGACGTTATCCTGCAAGCGACTACAACTTCAACTGTAATGGTATCATTGCTCCAGATCGCCGCTTGAATCCTCACGCTTACGAAATTCAGTACTGGCAACAGAATGTTTGGATTAAGGACTTCGATTCTGTGAATGGTGCATTCAACGTTTACAACGAGAATTTCTTCAAGAATATCGACGACTTGAACCTTACAGCAACTATCTATGCTAACGGTGTGAAGCTCACTACCGTAGAGATTCCTGAAACTAAGGGCATAGCTCCTCAGGCTACTAAGCTCATCAAGAGCGACGCTTTGAAATATGCTATTGGCGAGGCTGAGTCTAAGCATGGTAAAGAGGAAATCACCGTAAACTTCGCATTTGCAAGCGACGGCAGCCAGCCTTTGGTAGACAAGGGACAGGTAATGGCTCGTCAGCAGTTCATCATCAACGACTATAAGTTCGAGAATGTTCCTGCAGCAGTAGCAGAAGAGGCAACAGCAAAGAATGCCAAGACTCAGAAGTCAAGCAACATCGAGGTTGAAGAGACCAACGCCTATGTTAAGGTTTCTGCCGAGAGAATGACTGTAACAGTTGGCAAGCATACTGGTATGATCGACTATCTCGACGTGGATGGTGAACCAATGTTGAAGTTCCGTGAGAGCATGACACCAGAGTTCTGGCGCGCTCCTACCGACAACGACTATGGTGCATCTATGCAGAAGGAAATGAAGGTTTGGAGAAATCCTACCATGAATCTTAAATCATTTAATAAGACTATCGGAAACAACAACGTAGTATTGACAGCAACATTCGAAATGCCTGAGGTTAAGGCACAGTTGGAATTGACATACAACATCAATGCAGCTGGCGAAGTTGTAGTAACAGAAAAGATGACAACAGACAAGGAAGCTAAGGTTACCGACTTGTTCCGCTACGGAATGCAGTTGCAGATGCCTGCCGCTTACTCTAAGTTGGAATACTACGGACGTGGACCAGAAGAGAACTACATCGACCGTCACGCTTCTGCTTTCATCGGTAAGTACGAGTCGAACGTGAAGGATGAATACTACTCTTACATCCGTCCACAGGAAAGCGGTAACCATACCGACATCCGCTACTTCTCTATCTTCAACCCTACCTCTGGCAAGGGTATCACTTTCGAGGCTTTTGGTCCAATGGAATGCAGCGCCATCCCATACTTGGTAGAAGACCTTGATGCAGGTGATGAGAAGAACCACAGCTGGGGACAGCATAGTGGCGACTTGGTTGATAAGGGTCTTGTACAGTTGCACATCCAGCAGCGCCAGTATGGCTTAGGATGTATCGACAGTTGGATGACCAAGCCAATGGAGAAGTATCGCATGCACTATGCAGACCGCGAGTTCTCATTCAAGATTAAAGCAAAAAAGTAATATCTTGAAAAAGGACATACGTTGAAAAAATGAACACATCAATAAGGTTTTTAAATACTCATTAATACGGTTTGATAAAAAGCAAATTAGTTTTGGGATAATAGATTAGTTTTTTAGGTGGGCCGCTTGGATGTTCGTGAGAATATTCAAGCGGTTTTATTTTTAATAATAAGACAAAGTTCCCAATGTCTACAATTTCAGTATGGTTCTTGTGATACTGTCTATAGAAATAGTTTATTAATCAAAAAAGTGTCTAGTAAAATCAGAAGCAGACACACGAAAAAGAGAAAAAAAAGTATCACGTATTACTTCGCAAAGTATTACGTGATACTTGGGCAAGTAATACGTGATACTTTAGCAAGTATCACGTATCACCTTTTTTCGCCCATTTATTCCATTTTTTAAAACTTCCCTGTAGCGTCAAATTGTTCCTTGCATCGTTGCTTAATCTCATCTTCAATTTCCGATACAGGACGCACACCTATAATATATGCTTTCACGGCTACAGCTATCACAAACAATACAGCTGCTACACCAGCACCAAGTAGCCAGTTGAGCATCTCGTTGGCAAAAAACGATTGGTCTAATACTACTATTGCTGCAACAATAGGCATACCAAACAAAAGCCAGTCTGCCCCCGACGACATCTTGTAGCCTTCAGTTGCTTTGCGATACTCTTCGTTGTTCATTAATATAGCCTTGCGCTTCTCAAGCCAAAGCATTTCAAATTTATCTTCCATTTTTCAGTTATTTATCTTTCCTAAGGAATGGCTGCATTGCATACGTTAGGACTATGCACAGCGATTATTAATTATTTTATTTCTCAGTAAAAGTCTGTAAAGGCGACCATATCATAAGAATGGCACCATAAATACAGGAAGACAGATTACCCCTTTATTCTTGCGAAAGTCTTTAGTATAAACAAGGTATTTATCAGATATACGAGATGAAAACTTATCACAAAAATTATCAATAGAAGAATGAGTCGCATACCCAGAAGACTTCACTTCCAAAGGACAGACTTTGTTTCCCTTGCTCAACAAGAAATCTATCTCATAAAGATGGTTTGATGTCTCTGAAGGAAATGTATAATAGAACAGTTTGTTACCAGATGCAGTCAACATCTGAGCCACAACGTTTTCATAAACATACCCCAAATTCGTATTCAACTTATCATTGAGCAATTTATTGTAAATCACATTCTCCGTAGATTTCTTGTCCATGAACATCGAGGTAACAAATAATCCAGTATCATGCAAGTATATCTTAAACTTCTCCAAATTTTTAGTCAAAGACATACCTACATTTGGATCATCTGCATGATAAGCGACATTCACAATCATAGAGTTCTTCATATCCTCCAATATAGGTAGGATGTTTTCCGCCCTTTGGTTATCTATTACAGCGCTTACTTGATATCGTCCACCTCCATGAGACAATTGGGCCGGAATATTATTGAAAAGTAATGAAGCACGCCCTGTAGAGTCTATTCTCCGCAAGTCTGCATCATAAAGACTTATTATCGAACGTTTCATTTCGTCGACATCTGCAAAATTATTGGTTTTGATATATTCAGACACAACTTGTGGCATACCGCCAATTAACATATAAAGTCTGAAATCACGAAGAGTTTGTCTAACGACAGCATCTCCAAGTGTTTTTTGGGCATCAAAACATTGTCTAAGCAAAGGAACACTTATCTCATCTCCCATTGCCCATCTGAACTCTTCATAATCCATAGGATACATTTCTATAGTAGTCTCTTCACTTGGAATCAAGATACCTTCTGTAAACTTCCTTATGCCAATAAGAGAACCAGTCTCAATGTAATCATAGCGTCCGTCTGCAACCAAATACTTTATTGCTTGGCGTGCCTTTGGAGCAAGTTGCACTTCATCAAAGACAATTACAGACTTACGTTCCACAAGCTTCACCTTATAAATCATTTGAAGTTGCAAGAATATAAAATTCAAGTCAGATAAGTCTTCAAACAAGTCCACAACTCTTTTAGGAGCTTGTCCGAAGTCTATAAGAATGTACGACAGATATTCCTTCTTCGCAAATTCTTCAGCAATAGTTGACTTACCAACTCGTCTCGCACCCTTTATCATCAAGGCTCGTCTTCCGCCAGCACGTTCTTTCCATTCACGTAACTGACTGTATATCTTTCTCTTAAATGTATCCATCTACAAAATCCCCTTTTTTATTTACCGCAAAGTTAGCAAAATCCCCAAATTTACACAAGCTAAAAGTTGCAAAATCCCCAAATTTAAGCAGTATTAACTTAAAGTAGAGGATTTATTTGCACAATTTCTGTTATGGATAACCTACAAAAAAATATGTGATTTACTATATTTTGCCTTGCCGTTATAAAATATTTTATATGTTTTATCGTTTTTTTATCAAAAATAGTTATATTTGCAAGCGTGAATATATCTCATAAATGGTTATTCACCTTTCATAGAGAAGTAAAACAATATTATTGAACTTTAAAATCGTAGAATAAGAAACAGACATTAAACAAGAATAAAACGCTAAGGATAGAGCTGTTCTCAGAATAGCCTTTCCTCTACAGAGACTTTAAACGAGGTGTTACCTCAATAAACTTTTATCAAGCGTTTCCGTTCTATACTTTTTAGATATTGAGCTTTTATGCTCTTGTTCTTTTCCGTTTGAATACCGCCAATATTCGCATATCAAGAACAAGCAGACTGAAAGTTCACGCTCATAGGCGTGAACTGTTCTGTCGTTTGTTGATATGCTGGTCACTTGGCGGTAACCAAAACGGAAACAAGCATCGGAACGGTTACACGCCTTTTTTATTTGCAATATGAAGTTTAAATTATTATTTATTTTCCTGTGCTTATTTACTACATCTTTTGCTCAAGACAAAAAAATAGAAGAAGGATGGTCTTTCTATCAAGAAGAAGGAAAATGGGGAGTATTGTATAAAGGAGAACCATGTTTGCTACCACGTTTCGATGGTGTTTCAGGTTCTATTGAATTTGGAAGATTTGCCTATAAGGAAAAAAATCAATATGGAATCGCAACTGTTTGGAAAAAAATTACTGAGCCTTTCTGCGATTCTTTAGTATGGATACATGAACACGAACACCCTTCCCCCTATTCTCCAACTCTTGGTATATATAAGAAAGATGGGAAATGGGGTATTTGTAGTACAGATGGAGCTACAATATTACCCCCAATCTATCAAAAAATAAATAAAAAGATTTATAACTTTGGAGTGTTCCGAGTTTATCCTCGTAAATATTACAAGAAGCCTTTACCAAAATATATTTACTATTTTTTGATAAACGATGGTATTTCAAACAAGATGATAGATATATTAGGTAATACTATTATACCTGATATTGGAAATTTTGAAGATTTTATATGCACAGATGGTAAAGGTAATCCTGCCACAATAAAAAAAGCTAAGAAAAAAGAATGGGGTAGAAAAAATAAAGATGAAATCAATAAAGTAAAAGAAATATATAGCAAAGTCGTTTCTGCAGATAATGCGACTTCATTATATGGAGATTACCAATCATGGAATTCTGATTATTGGGATTATACTGAGCGATGCGAAAAAATGAAAGAACCAAGAATGATATATTTTGGTAAAAATACTAAAGTTTTTGGAGAAAAAGCAGTTATAAATGGCTTTGAAAGTTTTGTTAATGACTATGGCTTTATTAGTACTCCATTAATGTATGATTCTCCTTATTTTAAGCTACAAAACAATCCCGTAGATATAATGTCCTTGCTATATTATATAGATATGGATAGGTATAAAAATAGGTATTATTCACGTATTGGGAAAAAAAACAAAGTGTTTATATATGAAGAATATGTTCGCAATGGAAAGGTAGAAGAAAACATTTCTCGTATGGAAAAACGCCTTGTTGATTACCAAGAATTAATCAATATGTCAAAAGAACTAAATGACACTCTTTCTAATAAAATTATTCAGAAAAAATATGATGTATTAACAACAGAGTTGAAAGATTTAAAAATAGCATATGAAAAAGAAGTGAAACGTATAAACTCAATTGATAAAATTAACAAATTTACAAATATAGCTACTTCTGTTCTTAATTCTGTTGCCAATGCTATTGGAGAACCATCAGCTAAAACGTCATCATACAGTTCTACGGCAATAAAAAATTCTTCCTTTAGTACAAAATCATCTACCCAACAAGGCTCTCAAATGTCCATGACCGACCAAGTGAATTATAATTCGCTGCGTAATACTTATAACAAATGGGCACAAGACCTTATGGAGATGAAGAATGCTAATGGCAAATATCAAAATGGATATAAGGTATCAGACAAGAAGTATGCACAAGACAAAATGAAACAAATAAGAAAAATGTCTATGCAGAAATGGAACAAAGAAATTCCTTATAATTCCATCGAAGATTGGTAAACTTTTGAGAAAGCTCCCCCGACAAATATGATTTCAGCATATTTATCGAGGGAGCTTTAGTTTTGCTTATTTGATCTGAGAGAATAGGATTTACTCGCTCACCAGAAAAAAATGGACTAACTGCTAATAATTGCATGGAAGGGAAGGCAACTCTTCGAAACCTAAAACAATCTCTTATGATACCAATCTTTTTATCCCATAATATTTTCATTGAGCTTTTAAACAAAAAAAATAGCAGCCCGAAGGCTGCTATTTGATTAGTATTGAGAAGATCTTGCTTGCAATATTACTTAGCGTTTACAGATATTTTTATATTCTTTCCATCTACAGACACTACGTACATGCCATTAGTTGGAGCAACAACCTTGCCGTTAGAGCCTTGTGCCACTACTCTACCCGACATGTCGTAGAGCTTGATGGCAGACTTGCTGTTAGCTACGATGTCGCATCCGCTTATACGCAGTTTGTATACAGCTCCGTCAATAATCTGCTCAACTTCTGTAACTACGATGTCGCCATAGATGTAAACCGTGCGACCAAGATATGTGTCGTCTTGGTAGATTTCTTGTTGTGCCAACTTACCATCGCTGTTATACGTGTATTTGTATAAAAGTGTTCTATTGACTTCAGTATTGCCATTAGGATAAATGGTTTTATCTACTCTGCATATTTCTGTCATGCGGTGAGCATCATCACGCTTTACATAACCAGTCACCTCAGTATCAGACTGCTGTTTGTGGTATACATTTTTGTATTCCAACATATTGCCATTAACAGCAAACTCACTTACAGAACTTATACTAAGAACCCACTTATCGTTGGCAGTATCCCATGCATAATATTTAGAATCAACATTTGGGCAACCAAAAAAGTTTCTCCAATTTTCAACCATTGCCCTTGAATCGTTATTAGGCACAAGATCAAATTCTGGGAATGTCACAAATGTTTGTTCTTCTTTATTTACGCCTACCCATTTGCCATCCTTTTTCTCGTAGCTTTCTATGTAGGAATAGTCTTCTGTTCTTCGAGTTATCGTCTTGCTTACTTCATCAACATTTTCATTGTCTTGGTCGTCGACTGTGCGTTTTATGGTTGTTACATAGCCATTTTCATCAGTTGAAACATAGTCAGAGATTGACTTACGAGAGAAATAGAACTTACCATCATTTCCATTCATAACATAAATTTTCTCTAAGCCGTTAGGATAGTGCACAAATTTCTGTCCATACATGATATTTCCGTCTTTGTCGTATCCAACATGAATATCTGTTAATACATTGTCTGATGAAAGATGGTATTCATGTTTCCCTCCCAGATATAATACTCCTTTACCTGTGGTAAAGTAATGTAAATAAGTATATCCATCATCAGTATAAGTATACTCTGTGCGGCTATCTATCTGACCATTGTAATAAGTCTCAGCATATTTAGTGTTACCATCCTCGTCTAATTGGGTGATTGTCTTTAGGTCATTTTCACCAATTACTATCTTTTGGCTTGTAATTTTTGTCCATACACCATCCTTCAATTCCTCCATTCTAGACCTACCACTATACTTATTACTACTTGATTCCAATATACTACGTAGGCGCTTCAGCTCCTTGCCTTTGCTGTCATAGAACACATAGACAAAACACTCATCACTTTCTTTGTTGCCTATTACATAATTACCATTATCATAAAGATAAATTGGGTAAACTTCAGAGTAGTCGGAAGTGTTGTAGAATATATTGCGAGATTGTACATAATCCACTTTACCCTCCTCGTCATAGCGCGTATAAATTCTTTTTTGCGCAAATATACCGTCTATGTTGCATGGCACAGCTTCATAGCGTTCTTTATAAGAAACTCTCCATCCTTTATATGTATTATAACCCTCACATATTTGTTCTCTAAAACCTTCGGCATTAAGTTTTTTTTCATCAAAGCCATTGGTATAGGTATCTCGGAGTCCTGGTGTCCAAAACTCATCTATGAAAAAATATGAGTGATATTCTGTCTTTCTTGTATATCCCGAAGTAGGCATACCTTCTTCATACACAATCTTAACTCCATTACGATCTGTCACAGTGCCGTCTACATCGTATGTATAAGTCAAAGAATAAGGGTATAAGCCATACCACAAATCATGCTCAACCATTATCAAATCTTTATCTGTAGCCTTGCGCGACCAAGTTTTATACTTATAGAATCCTTGGCTATAACCTTCTGAATCCGACTTTAATTTGTAGTAATTGGTGGTGCAGATATCGCCTTCAACAGAAGTTTCTGAATATTTGTCCCAATAATAATTGTCTTCAATATAGTCCTGTATTGGCTCATACCATGTAAGCACAAAGCCATTCCAAACTACATCATTATCGTTGGTTCTACCAATAGAGTATAGCAGCTTCGTCTCTATACATTCGCCACTATCGGTATAAGCATAGTTAGCCTCAAAGTCAAGTTCCAATTGTCCATCAGTAGAATTGCTACGATAGGTATACCCTGCTATTATTCTGCCTTGACTATCGAACTCTCGTTTTGATAGAGTTTTAGTTTTTGCACCATTCTCATTAGTTTCTACTACCAACACCTCTATCCATTCTCCAGCAGCATTGTCCGTATAGGTATAGTCGTAGCGGCTATAACCATTGTCTTCTACTAAGATGCGACCTTGTTTGTCGTACTCGAAGGTACTTGTCCCTATACATTGATCTTTACCATCATAACGCTTAATTTCTTTAAGCACATTGATAGTCTCTTCGCTACTTTTAGGAGCAGGCACAATATGTGCTTTGGCAACACTCATCGCTGTGGTGCCAAAAGGAGCGGCAGAAGATTTAGCCTTGTTTTCAGGAACGCGCTGCTGGGTGGCTGCATTAATGTCGATACCAAACAAATGTGGACGTGGAACATTCTGTGCCACGGCATTTGTGCTAAATGTACACAACAGGGCAAATGCCCAGGAGTAATAGTTTTTTCTTTCCATAATTTTATTAGTTTAAGTTAATATAATAGATTATAAATAAGCAACATAAGTGCACTTTGCAAATATAGAGAAAAAATCTGATATTCTCCTGCTTTGTGGGGAATAATATTAATTAAGGAACAATTTAACCCTCCTTATGCCTATATTCCCGTAAAAATAGACAAAAGAAAGCTCCCCCGACAAATATGATTCAGCATATTTATCGGGGGAGCTTTTAGTTGAGCTTATATATTAATTTACTCAACTTTCGCAAATGTGGAAGTTAAAGAATTTAAAGAAGTTAGAGAAGTTAAAGCCATATGCTTTATTGCTAAATATACAACCAAAAAGGCTATTGGCTATAACTTCTAACGACCGAAGGGAGTGATAACTTCTTTAACTACTATAACTTCCGTACATGCGAAACTTCAATTAATTTAGCTATACTTCCATCTAACTTATCTATCAGCAAGCGGAGTATACTCTTTGCTGTCTTGGATATTCTTGTATGCAGGACGGATGATACGACGGCTCTCGAAGTTGAGCTCTTCTATGCGATGGGCTGTCCAACCAACGATACGTGCCATGGCAAATATAGGAGTATAGATTTCCTGTGGCAAACCAATCATCTCATAGATGAAACCTGAATAGAAGTCGAGGTTAGCACAAGCAGGCTTTGTACGTCCGCGAGCCATCAAACACTTGATGCCTTCTTGCTCTATGAGCTTCAAGAATTCGTATTCCGCCACTCTACCCTTCTCCTTGGCTAATTCGCCTGCCAACTTCTTTAGCTCAACGGCACGAGGATCGCTCATGGTGTATACGGCATGGCCAAGACCATAGATAAGACCAGACTGGTCGTAAGCCTTCTTGTCGAGCATGCGTGTGAGATAGGTGTCTATCTCGTCAATGTTTGTCCAATCGGCAATCTGCTCCTTTAGATGGTGGAACATGTTGATAACCTTGATGTTGGCACCACCATGAAGCGGACCTTTAAGCGAACCAATACCTGCTGCGATACTTGAATATGTGTCGGTACGTGTAGAACTTGTTACGCGGACTGTGAAGGTAGAGTTGTTACCACCACCATGCTCAGCCTGGATGATAAGCAGAAGGTCGAGCATGCGAGCGTCGAGTTCGGTATAGTTTTCATGCTTGAGCATATAGAGGAAGTTTTCAGCTATGCCGAGATTCTCTTTTGGATGACGAATGTGGAGGCTACGTCCCTGCACAGAGTGGCGATAGATGTTGTAAGCATAAGCCACGATAGTTGGGAACTTGGCAATAAGCTCTATCGACTGGCGCATGAGGTTGTCGCGCGAAATATCATCGGGATTAGGGTCGAAGGTGTACATTTCGAGCACACAACGAGCCAAGATGTTCATGATGTTAGCACCCTCGAGGTCGATGATGTGTACGATGGTACGATGGTCGAGAGGCATATTATCGTTGAGCAACTCGCGGAAGGCTGCAAGCTCTTCCTTGTCAGGCAGATTGCCTGAGAGCAAGAGGAAAGCAATCTCTTCGAAACCGCAACGCTTCTCTTTTAGCAACGGAGTTACGATGTCGTCGAGCTCATAGCCACGATAGTATAGTTTACCTTCTGTAGGCTGCAGTTTGCCTTCAGCATCACGCTCGTAACCAACCACATTACCGATGTTGGTCAATCCCACCAACACACCACTACCATCCTCGTTTCTCAAGCCGCGCTTAACACCATATTTGGTGAAAGCCTCGCGGTCTATCTTGCACGAGTTCTTTACCTCGTCGCTAAGCTTATATATTAGATATTCTTTCTTCATGTTGTGCTATTGTTTTACATATTGTTCAGACAGCTTCCAGCCTTAAACCATGCTATCTGAGTGTCGTTGTAAGTATGCTGTGCAAGGAACTCCTCGCTTGTGCCGTCGGCATGCTTCAATACTACTGTTAGCGGTTTGCCCGGAGCAAACTCTTTGAGTCCGACAACGCTGATGCGGTCGTCTTCCTTCACCTTGTCGTAATCATTCTTGTCTTGGAACGTTAGGGCGAGCATACCCTGCTTCTTAAGGTTTGTTTCGTGAATACGGGCAAAGCTCTTTGCCAATACCACCTTAACATTAAGGAATCGAGGCTCCATGGCTGCATGCTCACGACTTGAACCTTCGCCATAGTTGTCTTCTGCCACAACGATGCTCGACAATCCCTTTTCCTTGTATGCCTTGGCTGCGGTAGAAACCTCTACATAGTTGCCACACAGCTGACATTTCACATGGTTTGACTCGCCATTAAAGGCATTCACGGCACCCATCAGCAAGTTGTCGGAGATGTTTTGCAGATGACCACGGAAGCGGAGCCAAGGACCAGCCATAGAGATATGGTCGGTGGTGCACTTGCCTTGAGTCTTTATCAATAGTGGCATGTCTGTATAGTCGTTGCCATCCCAAGGAGCGAAAGGCTGCAGACGTTGCAAACGCTGAGAATCAGGATTGATAACCACTTCCACATCCTTTGCTGCATCAGAAGGAGCTATGAAGCCCTTGTCTTCAACTTCGAAGCCTCGTGGAGGGAAACAATAGCCTGAAGGTTCGTCGAGCATCACGCTGTTGCCATTCTTATCTGTAAGGCTGTCTACAGCAGGATTGAAATCCAGTCGACCGGCTATTGCGAGAGCTGTGGTAAGCTCAGGAGAACCAATAAAGGCGTAGGTATTTGGGTTGCCGTCAGCACGACGACGGAAGTTGCGATTGAATGAAGTTACGATGGCATTCTTGCGGTTGTTGTCGTCGGTATGGCGCTTCCATTGTCCGATACATGGTCCGCAGGCATTTGTCATTATCAGAGCTCCCATCTGCTTAAAGATGTCGAGTATGCCGTCGCGCTCTGCAGTAAATCGAATTTGCTCAGAACCAGGGTTGATGATCAATTGTCCCTTTGGCTCAATACCCTTGTCTAAAGCCTGCTTCACAACCGAAGCTGCACGACAGAGGTCTTGGTAGCTTGAGTTGGTACAAGAACCTATCAGTCCTACTTCTACCTCCATTGGATAGTCGTTGGCAGGTCCCTTAGCCTTCATCTGCGAGATTGGTGTGGCAGCATCAGGAGTAAACGGACCGTTGAGATGTGGCTCAATGGTTGAAAGGTCGATTTCCAACAGCTGGTCGAAGTAAGTCTCAGGATTTGCCAACACATCGTCGTCGGCACGAAGTTCGGCAGCATTCTGCTCAGCCATAGCGGCAACCTCCAAGCGCTCTGTTTGGCGAAGATATTCTGAGGCATTGTTATCATAAGGGAATATAGAGCATGTGGCTCCAAGTTCGGCTCCCATATTACAGATTGTTGCACGACCTGTGGCTGTAAGGCTTTCCAAACCAGGACCGAAATATTCGAGTATGGCATTGGTGCCACCCTTTACGGTGAGAATGCCAAGAATCTTAAGAATCACATCCTTTGGTGCTGCCCAACCGGATAGTTTGCCTGTGAGGCGTACACCAATGAGGCGTGGCATCTTCAGCTCCCAAGGCTGTGCTGTGAGCACGTCTACTGCATCTGCTCCGCCAACACCTACGGCAACCATACCAAGTCCGCCAGCGTTTGGAGTATGCGAGTCTGTACCAACCATCATTCCTCCAGGGAACGCATAGTTTTCCAATACTACCTGATGGATGATTCCTGCTCCTGGTTTCCAGAAGCCAATATGATATTTCTCAGATACCGACTTCAGGAAGTCGTAAACCTCTTTGTTGCCTTCCATAGCTGCAGGAAGATCGTATTCTACACCCTTGTCGGCACGAATCAAGTGGTCGCAATGCACGCTTGCAGGAACAGCCACACGCGATTTGCCAGCATTCATAAACTGAAGCAAAGCCATCTGGGCGGTAGCATCCTGCATAGCCACACGGTCGGGACGGAAGTTTACATAAGATTCGCCACGGCTGAATGGTTTCATATCATTGTTGTCGAACAAGTGGGCGTAGAGAACTTTCTCTGCGTATGTCATCGGACGGCTAAGCACTTGCTTAGCAGCTTTTACACGGCAAGAATAAGAGTCATAAAATGACTTCAACATTTCGATATCCAGTATCATATTATCTTTCCTTTTATTGTTATATATCTGTGTACGCTTACAATATTGGTTGCAAATATACAACAAATTATTCATAATGCAATAAATATCTAACAAAATATTTCTTTTTGATAGAGAAATAAAACATTTATTGCATTATTATTCATAAAAACCCATATAAAAGCGAAAAATTAAAAAAGAAGCCTTAGACCTCTTTCCACAGCCAACCTTCTTGCCATTTGCCTTCTGTTTCTGTTCCGTTTGGATTCGACACCGAGAGACCAAGAAGGCGAACCTTCATTATTGGCGATACTGAGATTTGTGACAATAATGATTTGGCGATGGGCAGAATGTCGGTCTTGGTGATGAGATAGGAGTCGACAGAAATGCTGCGCGTAATCTGACGAAAGTCGGCATACTTTATCTTCAATGTTAGTGTGCGACCGGAGAAAGAGGCCTTGGCAATACGCTCCACCAATTCCAATACCGCATGGTAAAGCTCTATTAATAATATGGTACGCGAAGAGATGTCCTCAGCGAAAGTTCGTTCGCAACCTACCGATTTGCGCACGCTGTCGGTTTCCACCTTGCGCACATCAATGCCCAACGAGAAATTATGGTATATTGTGCCCACTTTGCCAAACACTTCCACCAAATGGGCTTCCGAAACCTTGCGCAAATCGTAGCCCGTAAAGATGCCCATGCTGTGCATACGTGCTGCCGTCTTCGAGCCAATGCCCCAAAACTTCTCTATAGGCAAATCGGCTATGAAGTCGAGTGCCTTGTCGGGATGAATCACGGTCATGCCATTTGGCTTGCGGTAGTCGGAAGCCACCTTGGCAAGAAATTTGCAATACGAAATGCCTGCCGAGGCTGTGAGATGCAGTTCGTCGGCTATGCGCTGTCTTATTTCTCGCGCTATGTCTACCGCCATCTCTATACCTTTCTTATTATTGGTAACATCGAGGAAAGCCTCGTCAATAGACAATGGCTCTATCTCGTCGGTATAGTCTTGGAATATCTCGTGCACCTGCTGCGACACTCGCTTATACTCTTCCCTATCGCCTCCCACCACTATCAGCTCCGGGCAGAGTCTGTGCGCAGTCTGTATCGACATGGCGGAATGCACTCCCCATCGGCGTGCTTCATAGCTCGCCGTCGACACCACACCGCGCGGACCGTCATAGCCCACCGCAATAGGTTTTCCGCGCAATTCCGGATTGTTTCTCTGCTCTACCGAAGCAAAGAAAGCATCCATATCTACATGTATAATCTTTCTCACAAAATCTTATCAAACATTTGCCAATTCTGATGGCAACACAAAGAGCATATAAAGAGGTATATTCAGCATCTTGGCTTCTTCATTGCGTTCATAAGGCAACAGACATGTTCGCAGACACAACTTCGGAGAATATTTTTCTTTATACGACTTCAAGCTCTTGGCATTCATCGTAAACCCTGCTTTACTTTCCATTGGATAAACGTCCATACCGTCGGAAACTAAGAAGTCGACCTCTGCACGCGAAGATGAAGTCCAATAATAATTGGTTTGCAATCGTTTAAACAACTGTAGCTCTTGACAAACAAATTGCTCTGTCAATGCGCCCTTAAATTCTTCAAATATCCTGCTTCCTTCCAATATAATCTTTGGAGAAACATCGCTTAATGACCTCAACAGACCAACATCCATCAAGAAAACCTTAAAATTCTTCAATTCTGCATAAGCCTTCAATGGCACATCGGGCTTACTCACATTATAAGTTCTTATAATCTCGCCTGCATCAGAAAGCCACAACAAAGAGTCTTCATATTCTCGCGCACGAGCTCCTTCTCTAACCAATCCAAAAATGAATTTCTTGTTTTCTTTTGCCAATTGCGAAGGTATACTATCCCATACATATCTTATCTTCTCTACCAACTGGCGTGGTGCATGCTTAGAGAAATCATTTGTATAAGCAGACAGTATTTGTTTCTGAACATCATCCACCTCGAAGAAATCATGAGTGTCCAACCATTTTAATATTGCAGCAGGCATGCCGCCAATAATAAAATACTTTTTCAGATAATCTATCAACTTCTCTTCGAATACCTTTAAGTCACGATTTCCTGACATAATGTAGTCCACCAACATCTGCTCGTCGTTAGCCATTAAAAACTCGCGAAACGACAATGGATATAAGTCTATGAAGTCAACCTTGCCAACAGGAAAAGATGTTCCCTCATGCAAGGCAACACCAAGCAATGAACCTGCACAACAAATTGCATATTCGGGTGCCTCTTCTGCAAAATATTTCAATGAGGTCAGCGCACGAGGTAATTCCTGAACTTCATCAAAAATAAGCAACGTTTCTTGTGGTTGTATCTTTTTGCCGTGAAATACAGACAGCTGCTCTATTATTCGCTGAGGCGATAATGTTCCTTCAAATATCTTACCGAGCATATCCTTTTGCTCAAAATTGACATAGCAAATATCCTTGAAGCATTTCTCTCCAAAATCCTTCAACAACCAAGTTTTACCAACTTGTCTTGCTCCTCTAAGTATCAAAGGTTTTCTATCTGATTTATCTTTCCAGATCTTCAGATCTTCTATGAGTAATCTATCCATATTTTTAATATTTGCAGCAAATATACTAAATATCAAGCAATTAAACAAGATTCATCACATTTTCCGCACGACTTTTAACCTATATTATCACATTTTCCGCACGACTTTTACACTACTACATCACATTTTCCACACGACTTTTATGCTTTATAGTTAACATAAACCAAGATAAACACTAAACATTAAACACTAAACACTAAACATTAAACACTAAACTTGCTGATTTTTCGCTCGTTTGCATTATCTTTGCAAACAAAAGCATACATTATGAAGAAGACATATAGAATAACATTGGCAGTAATAGCCATTTTAGTATTGGCAACAATAGGCGGCAGCGTATACATGCTCAACTTCTCATTGTCGCCCGACCCTAACCGCACCGACTTAGACAGCACTTACGCCATATTATATAAGCACTTCCCCGATATGAAACCATGGGTAGACAGCATGCAGACAAATGGATATTTGCGTGACACGTTCCTCACCATGCCTACCGGAGAGCGACATCATGCCCTTTACTTCAGAGCCGACTCGGCAAAAGGACGCACAGCCGTATTGGTGCATGGCTACAAGGATTGCGCTGCTAAGTTTCTTTATTTAGGTAGAATGTATAATCGCGACTTAGGATACAATGTTGTGATGCCCGACTTGCATGCACACGGCCTTAGCGAAGGCAACGACATACAAATGGGATGGAAAGATCGTCTCGACATAAAGCGATGGACAGAAATGGCTGCTGAGACCTTCCGCGATTCCACTTATGGAGTAAACATCGTGGTACACGGAGTGTCGATGGGTGCAGCCACAACCATGAGTCTTTCGGGCGAAGAGCTACCAGCCTACGTCACTCATTTCATTGAAGACTGCGGATACACCAGCGCATGGGACGAGTTTGCCGTGCAACTAAAAGCTCAGTTCTCGCTTCCTCAGTTCCCATTGATGTATACCACCAGTCTGCTATGCCGTATTGTTCATGGCTGGAGCTTTGGCGAATGTTCCCCTATCAAGCAAGTAGCGAAATGCCAGCGCCCAATGTTCTTCATCCATGGCGATGCCGACGACTTCGTACCATTCTATATGATGCAGCAAGTCTACGATGCCAAAACCCACGGCAAAAAAGCCATGTGGGTGACAAAAGGCACCACCCACGCCCGCTCCTATGCCGACTATCCAAAAGAATACACCGAAAGAGTGCGCCAATTCTTAGCTGAGTGAAGAATATGGCTCACTCGATAAATATAGGGGTATTCCATAAAATTCATTCATTTACTTGGTTGTAACAAGGAAAAGCGCTATCTTTGAAGCGTTGATTCCCGGTAGCCTCTGATTCGTCAAGCTATCGGGTCTTGTTTTTATATACGTTTTGCTTACCAAAACACATTATTATTTCAGTAAAACGTTTGTATTATTTATAAGTTTCTACAATTCTAAGAGTGCTATCCTGTCTTGGCACCGCTGCATCTGTTTCACTCAATCAGATGAATTTACAGTAACCAAGTTTACCTTTAATGAGGACAGCATATGTTCCTGATTGTTTTGTAATAATATCGTCTGCTTCGGGCAAAAATGTTATCTTTTGTCCTTTTGCATTTATTATTTCTATGCCTTCTTTGGTCTTTAGTGCAAACAAATTGTCTGATAGCTTTCTTGTCTGATAGACATTATTGTAAATGACATTTAAATTCTCATCCAGGATGGTTCCCCATGCCTCATAGCACTTGCCTATCTTTTTTGTATGTTCGTATTTGGGGTCTAATGCATAAATTAAAGAGTCAGATTCGATAACTTTTGTACCAGCTATGATGTAGTATTTCGTAATTTTAGCATTTAGGCTAGTAGTTTGATATTTGGCTAACCATGAAAATGAAATACCATCTATAGTTGTATTAATTGCACCTAAAGGTTTGTAATATATGTTTTTTTCTGCACAAAACAATATCTTGCCACTCTTCACATCTATAACATTTCCGCCATTTTCAATTTTGTAGGGCAGTACATTTTGTTTGAATATGGTGGTTCTTTCTTCATTTGACAATTGTGATACGAAATTTTCAGAGAAGAATCCTTTTCGATATATTTCTTTTCTTTCCTTAAATTTATTGGGGTATAGTACCTTTCCTTGTGCATTGACAATTCCCCATTTTGAATCCCATTTAGCAATAATTTGGTCAGAGCTACCTATTGTGTATACTTCCTCAAAGGGTTGTGAAATATGGCCGTATTTGTCTATCAAATATGATTTGTTATCTTTACTCATTTCGCATACATCATATTTAGTTACAACTTCATCTTTCGCAAACCAAGGCCAAGGTGATTTAAAATCACGAAACAAAGTTTTCCCTTGAAGATCAATAATCATTTCGCTTTCTTTTGACCGAAACCAAAAGTAGTTACCATGGCAAAATATCACTTTTGGTGCTTGATAAATAACAACTCCATTATTATTTTCAAGGACATAGTCGTTTTCAGCTTTCTTTATAAGGACAATGTCTTTGTTTTTGTATATAACCTCACCTTGCTCTTTATCGTTAGCTTGGTCAGCAAAGGCAGACTCTTCCTTTTGTATACCTTGTTGGATGGCTTTGAAATCTTGCAGGAGATTTCCATTGTCATCTAAGACGCAATCATTTAGAGTGAAATTCGTTGTATAATGCTCAGTTTTTTCCCCTTCATATTTGTGCACTCCAACAATACCCATATTTCCTACATATTGGTAATTGTCTTGTTTGACTGCTATATTATGAGCTTCTTTGTTTACAGCATGAATATTGCCTGTTTCTGCATCATAAGCTAATGATGTAAATACAGGTTGCTGTATGATTTTCCCATCTATAGATAGTAAGCCGAGGTGTTCGTCTTTCTGAAAGGGAATTGTGTGTTTAAGGAAAGCATAAATACCTGTACTTTTTTTCCATGCCCATTTCTTTGGCTTGTACTCTAACGCATCAAAGATTCCACTACTCCAAATCTCATATGGATGGAGGTCAGCCACTTCATATTTTAGTTGGCGTGGTTCCATAATCCACTCAACTTTTTCTTGTGCAAAAGCTATGTTTGTATTTATTATGCTAATAAGCACTAATACAATCTTTAAACAGTTTATTTTCATAATCGTTTTTTTATTTACCTTATTTCCGCAATACAATAAATTAAAACCTATATAAAATCCCTAGCAACTTTTTTGTTGTTGGGGATTTTGCCATATATGAGTTGTTGCTAGTATTTATTCGTTTCTGATAGCAAAATATTTATATCCACTATCTATTGTTGAAGAAGAAGAAGAAGAAATTAAATTTCCATTTTCGTCATACATTTCATACTCAATTTTTTCTTCTGCTATAGTTTTTCCATAATACATCTTGTCTATTCCGTTTTCAGTACAAGTGCCTCTGAATTCAAGATCATAAGTCAAGGTATATTTATGTACCTCATATTTCATATAATTACTCTTTATCATGAATTTCCTAGCAAAGCTACAAGTCAAAGCTGCAGTATTCTGACTTGTTTTAGTGTAATTATATGTTATAGGTTCTATCAAATTATCCCATTCACAACCCTTTGCGAAGAGCGCCTTACCTGTCTTGTCGAAATAAAGGTTGTAGTATTTGTCTATTTTGCAGTTAAAACGGCAATTCTTCAGTTGTTTAGGTGCTTCATTTTTGAAAGCAGAACTTCTATTAAGAATAACCGTTTCGCCTTGCATCTTTAGTGTAATTTTGTCACGTTCTATTTTATAGTCAGTAATGGTAAGGCTTCCTTCTCCAGTTTCGATAATTAAAGGAGAACTATTGCCATTGTAGATGATTTTGCCACCACCTTCCCATTCGATATATTCACTTGACTTTCCTGCTTCCCCATTTTCTCCAGGATATTGTATACTATAAATAACTTCGTTGATTACCTCGTATGTACCATCAGGTTGAATGACCCACTGAGCATAATCACCTTGCCATATTCCTGCAAGTGATGCGTGGCTAGAAGTAGTTTCATTGTCATCACTTGAACAACTAAGGCATACTCCTTGTATAATACAAATGGTAATAATGCCTAAAAAACTCTTTAAATTTAATCTTTTCAAATTCATAGTTTGAGGGTTTAAGTTAATAATTGCTTGAGATATTTGTATGATTTATCTAATAAAAGACTTTTATTCACTCATTATAAAAACTAAAGCATTTATAAGAGTTATTCTTCAACTTGCTTCCAATCCTTCAATCCCTTTCCAAGGTCATCGAGTTCTATAGCGAGAGCAATAACTTTGCGTTTATCAGCCTTAAAAGGTTCGATATAGCGATTGTCTTTTATCTGCTTTTCGCCTGCAGCAATGCCGCCATTCTTGGTAAGCTTCAGTTCTATAACATAGATATAGTTGTTTGTGGTGACCACCATATCAATTCTACCCGTAGAAATCATTCGCTCAACTTCTACACGGCAGCCTATGGAATTGAAGATTGTACTCATAACAAGACGATAGCGCTCCTCCATATCCATACTTGCTAACTTCTTGTTGCTATATGGAACATCTGCAATAAGAGCTTTCAAGCATTTCATAGCCTCAGGCAAGTTGCCGGCACAAATATGCAAGTTCAAGAAGGCTTGAGTAGATTGGATTTCGCTCGACTTACGCATCGACAAAGCAGGCAGCACAACCTCATTCAGCGCCTGTCTAACTTCTTGATTAGGCAAGCAAAGGAGGTAAGTGCCATTGATGTAGCCCTTGATAGTAAGATAACCAGACTGATATAAGAATAGCTCTGCGCCACCACCTGTTACATCAGACGTTTCTATAGTTACACCAAGCAAAGCGCTATTGTCAAGATCGTTAAGACGAATTTCCATGTCGTCAACAAACTTTGGCAAAAGACTTGTAGAGCCTGACGAAGCCCAATAATTTCTAAGTTTTGATGTCGACAAAGCATTTATAAGACTGAAAGGATTGAATATGTCTACCATATTATCAATGCTAAAATGATAGCCATCATAATGTCCCTTCAATTGCTCTATCGTTTCCTCTACCGACCATCCGTTAGCTTCACCCATGCTTTTTATTTCAGGCATGAAATTATCTATCAGCTCTTGCTTGGTAATACCGCAAAGGGCTGCATATGGAGCATCGAAACTGATATTGCTAAGATTATTAAGCACAGAAAACCATGAAATCTGCGTAAACTTAGTAATGCCAGTTATAAATACAAAACGCTCATATTGGTCGTCTGCTTTAAGTATAGCAAAAACACTTCGATATACAGCAGTACACTCCTCATGATATGGAGTCTTCCATGAATGTTGAAGCGGAGAATCATATTCATCTATAAGAATAGCTACTTGTTTACCTGTTTTCTGATAAGCAGTTTTTATTATTGTATCAAAACGATTGCTTAGAGAGTCTGTAGGTACAACTTCTATTCCGTATCTACTTTCATAATCTCTGAACACCAAGTCGAGATAAGCTTTCACTTCTGCAGCAGTAGCTCCTCCCCTACTCATGTCGAGTCTTACTACAGGATGCTTCACCCATTCCTTCTCCATGTCCATAATCTTCAGACCATGAAACAACTCCTTCTTTCCTTCAAAGTATGCTTGCAGAGTATCAATAAGTACCGACTTTCCAAAACGACGTGGGCGGCTTAAGTAATTAAACTTATTCCCCTCATTGGCAAGATGCCAAATAATATCGGTCTTGTCAACATATAGATATTCCTTCGTTCTTATTTCCTCAAACGACTGAATACCTACTGGTAGTCTTCTCTTTGTATTCTCTGTCATAATCTTGAAGTTTTTCCTTTGTTCTGCAAAGATAGTGCAAACGAGCGAAAAAACATCAAGCTTACTTGAATGTTTTTTCCAAGTGCAGCCTATCTTATGCAAATTTAGATAAAATTTCCGAATTATAAGCCAGTTGGGATAAAAAACAGAAATGAATATCTCCGAGTGCTCGCTGCTTGAGTTAAAATGTCAAGACCGACACACCTAAAAATCTTGCATCAACGTGAATCTACCGAATGTTGATTAAACCCTCAAGCAAGAAACGCAAGCAGCAGAGCCCACAGGGCTCATTCGTGTCATTCATTCGATTCGTGTTCAACTCCAAGTTTAAACACTAAACACTAAACACTAAACACTAAACACTAAACATTAAACACTACCCACTAAACACTACCCACAAAGGCTATCTACTCCCCTCTCTTTTGGAGAGGGGTTGGGGGTGAGGCTCTCTATTCCATCCCCTCCAACACGAGTCTTATATCCTCGTACGAGATGTTGTCGGGGCATAGTTCTTTAACAGCTGTAAGGGTGAGAGGAGAGCCACTGTCGGCATTGGCACTACGCACATCAGCCACAGCACGAGAGATTACAGGAATCTTCTTTTCATCTATCAGGTCGGAGATGCTGATTTTCCCATCACGCACATAGCGCGACAGATGGCTGATGATAGTAGCCTGCGTTAGGCTACGCTCTTTGGCAATTTCGTCAACCTTCTTTCCTTCCCTATACAGGCGATAAGACAATTCCCACGTTTTCTCCTTACGCTCTTTGGGTTCTGCCGCCACCTTTTGCTTGCGCTCACGAGGCTTGCGCGACGAACCCTTACCCTTGTCCTCATCCAGAGCATCCATCACAGCCTTGCGCTTTTCATCAAGATAGATGGTTGTAGAAAAAGGCTTCTCGCCCATCGACTGCAACAGCAGCACCTTCGTGCGCCATTGTATCTTCAGGTCGCCACCCACATCCTTCATTCTCTTCATAGCATATTTGTTTTCGCTCTTAGCAGCAAGAGCCAACGACAGAGGCTTAGAGAGAATACTTATCAAAGCTTCAGAGAAATAGTCGGCACTACGCTGCACACGCTCAAGGAAAGCCTCGGAATGTAGCTGCTCTATTGTCATCATAGCCATTTGAGTTTGCCATTTGCCAGCCACATCCATCACCCTATTCTTCAGCTCCTCCACAGCTGTGCGGTGAAGCGAAGCCAACTGCGAGAAAGCCTGCGAGAAATGTTCAAGCAGCAATCGCAATATAGCATCCTCAAGACGTTGCAAGCCCGAGAAATCAAACATTTCAATGAGCAGCGCGCGATGATATTCCTCCTTCAGGTCGGGCAACACCGCAATACTCTTCTTCGCTTCTATCTCCTGATTAGCCATATAATGCTCCACATCATTATCCCCTATTATCGCACTCTGACCAATTCTCGACGACAACACCAAGCCCTCAAGACTGCGACAACGGCTCAATGCCACATACACCTGACCGGGAGCAAACGAGTTGCCAGCATCTATGATGGCACGATCGAAAGTCAGTCCCTGGCTCTTATGAATGGTTATTGCCCAAGCCAAACGCAGAGGATACTGCTTAAACTCTCCAAGCACCTCAGTCTCTATCTCCTTAGTCTTCTCGTTCACCGTGTAGCGTTCGTTCTGCCAAGCCGTTTTCTCCACCACTATAGGCTCCGTCTGCCCCACTCCCAGCACACGGATTTCCTTGTCGTCGGCATAAACCACATGCCCAATCATACCATTATAATATAGATGCTGCGGAGTAGCATCGTTGCGCACAAACATAACCTGCGCCCCTAACTTCAGCACCAGATGCTGCGCAGTAGGAAACGAATACTCAGGAAAAGAGCCCGTAATCTCGGCATCATAACACCACTCACGCCCCTGCAGTCTCCTCAGTTCCGTTTCGTTCTGATGGTCAGCCATGCGGTTGTGAGTAGTCAGCCGAATATACCCCTCCTCCGTCTTTGGTGAAAAATCAGGAATATACCGTTTGTTCAAACTATTCAGCTCGTCGAGCGAAAGATGTCCCTCGCGCACACGATTCAGTATGCCCACAAAGGCATTATCCTGCTGACGATAAATCTTATCCAGCTGAATAGTCACATAGTCAACATCCGCCAACGCCTTACTACCAAAAAAATAAGGAGTAGAATACGTATTGCCCAGCACCGCCTCATCTTCCGGAGTAACCACAGGAGTAAGCTGCGCCAAGTCGCCAATCATCAGCAGTTGCACACCGCCAAAAGGCTTACGCCAATCGCGGAAGTGGCGCAACACAGCATCCATAGCGTCCAGCAAGTCGCTGCGCACCATCGAAATCTCATCAATGATAATCATATCGAGCGAAGCAATAATCTTTCGTTTCTCCTTGCTAAAGTTAAACATCGTGTTCACCTTAGTGCCAGGAAGATACGGCGACAATGGAAGTTGGAAGAAAGAATGAATAGTAACACCGCCTGCATTTATGGCAGCCACACCAGTAGGAGCAAGCACAATAGTCTGCTTGCTACTCTTTTTCACCACTGTGCGAAGAAAAGTAGTCTTACCAGTCCCCGCTTTTCCTGTCAGGAAAACGCTACGCCCAGTATTCTCTACAAAGTCCCATGCCTGACGAAGTTGTATATTTTGTTCCATGATGTTCGGCTATATTATACGCTTTGATTGTTTAGTAGCCACAAATATACTACTTTTATCTGACATTACAACAAAGCTGGAAAGAAAAATATTGTAGCACCAAAGTGCACAGCCTACAGACTTTTTCTGTTAGCTGTGCACTTCTGTTTATATTGATTCTAAAAATCAAGGTGGTTAATCGAAATCCTTAATGACAAAATGACTAATGACACTTAATGACACAAATCGTTATTACACATTCTGAATCTTCTGATATTTCTTGCCCGCCACATCTGCAATCAATCCTTGCCTGCGCCAGTTTTTTAGCATCTGATAAACAGCGTTTCGTGAAATGTTGGCACCCTTCACGGCTATGCTGTGTTGCAGGGCTTGCTCAAAGCTGAAGGTGTTGTCGAGGCGTGAAAAGATGGTGTCGTTCTTTCCTCTTCGTGTGCGCTCCGCAACGTCGCGCGGACAATAGTCTTTCGACGTGAAGGCGGCTTCTATGCGGTCGCGGAAGAAATACATGGCGTTGTCGATTTGATAGTCTGCCAACACATCGAAGGCTGACAGGAAGGATGGCTGCTGTAGCTTTACTATCATTTCTTTCCACAGGTTGGGCTGAGTTTTGAGCAGCTTTTCGGCTCCCGACAGTCCGTGCTTGTCGATGAGCAGAGAAGCCACTCGGCAAAGCATCAGACAGGTCATCATCCTCATCGTGGTGGGACAGATACGGAAGCGCTGGCGAGCCTTCACCTTGTCGTCGTTCTTCATCGTTTCCAATCTCACCTGTTCGAGCCATTCTCTACCCTTGGCTTCAAGTTTTGGCAGCACCACCTCGCCCTGCATCAATGGCAACAGATGGGCAATCTGACCAATGCGGTCACGCTGCTTTTCGGTCAATACGTGGAGGTTTTCGGTGAGTGGAGTAAACGTGTTGTCGGGAGTGCGAGCCAAGGCTATTCGGCTTTGAAAACCATCTGTATAGTTAGTGACCACTCGATACAGAGCGTCGGGAGTTCCGCACATCACCACGTTCCACAACAGTCGGTCAATATGCACATTCACAGCATCTGCGCTCCTCGCCTCTCGCTCGTAGCTTGTGCCGTCGTAGGCTTGGCGCAGCATAACAGAGAAATCGCTCATTGCCGACCGCCATTTCTGCGCCACCGTGTCAGCTTCTGGAGTAAACGAAAAGGCATGTTTGCCCTCTGTATTTGCCAGTCGCTCGGCAAGGTTAGCCACGGTATTGTTCAACGTCAGACAGCGCACAGGCAGCTTCGGCTCTTCGGGCTGATCTTTCTTGTTCTTTGCAGCTCGCTTGCGTGTTCGCCACTCGTCTTCCTGCTGCTGATACATCTTGTCCATCTGTTTCACTTCGCTCGTCCACGCATCAATCACAGGGTCGATGCTTCCCTTGCCTGAGGCGAAATCGCCAGATATGTAAGAGATAAGGTTCAAGGAGTTCATCTTGCCGTGCACATCCACCTTCACGCCTGTTGCCAACATGCCGATGGCAGGACAAATGGCTGTAATCACAGGCAGAGCCAAATGTGGACCAACTGCATCTACCGAATCTTTCACGCCCATTGGCATCTTAGGCAGCGAGTTGAAATAGAATAAATCGTCCTTTGCCAGCGCCTCGTCCAGCCCTTCGGTTTCGGCTTGATTTCCGTCAGAATCCATCAGTCGCTCCTGCCGGATGGCAAGCAGCACGTCCTTCAGTCGCTTTGGCATCTGAGTGCGTTTCTCGCCCAGGGCAGAGTCGATGCAAGCCAACTTTTCCGACTGCGGAAAACCATCGTAACAGGGAATGATGTTGTCCAAGAGCTGACGGTCGAAACCGCAAATATGGCGAAGGTTCACCGCAAGCTCAAAGGTCAGCGTGTTGCGATTGTTCTTCACAGGTTCGCATCCATCGTTGTACATAGCCCACCACTTGCGGATTATTTCCTCATAGGGAATACCGAGATAAGAAAGTGAAGAGGGAAGAGTGAAGGGTGAAGAAACAGAGTTCGGCGACCGAAGGGAAAGCCAATCCAAATGTTCTGTATTCTTTGCTTTTTCAGCCTCCGTATTCTTTTCCTTCACAGGCGCTACCTCTGTATTCACCATTTCGCTGTTGTCGAACAGCTCCTTATCTACGAAGAGCAATTTTTCGCATGGAGGCGTGAAGAACACACGAGTAATGTCTTTTGCTCCCTTGTCGTATTCCACGCCAAGCAGCTGCGAAGCCCACCTCAGGTTTTCCTCTTGGCTCATTCCTGCCTTGCGTCTGAAAGCTATGTGGTAGCCTTTGCCTGCCGACCGCTCCATCATCAGCAGTCCCAGTTCCTCCTTCTTGCTCATCACGAGATTTGGCACACTCGCCATCTTCTCTTCGTAGTCGGCAGCCTTTGGGTCGAAGTCGATGTCCATGCCTACCGAACGGCTCAATCTTGTTGCACCCTTCAGCGCTCCATTCTCGTTGGGCAAGCACGAGTAGTTCATCTGCACCATGTGGTGTTTGTCAGCATGCTTGTTGCGCTCCGAATCCCTCAACTGCCGATATTCTTTTTCTTCAGCGACGGGGCGCATTATCTTTGCCCCGTCCTGATAATATATAACATGTACGCTCATTCCTTATCTCCTTAGTTGATAATCAATTAGTGCGTTAGCTCCCTCTGCAGCCTCTGCAGCGATAGTCTCTGCGATGTTGATGTTCTCGTTTGCCATCACCTTTAGCGTCAGCTGAATTGCCTTGTCCTTGGTCAGACTAATTCTGCCGTGCGCCAGTTTCTTTATCAGCTTCGACTGCGTTCTTGGCTTTGGCTGAGACACGAATTCAAATGTGCCGTCAGTCATCTGCTGTGCCACTCCGCACATCCTCCGTACTCTCAGCACCGCATTTGGCACACAGTAGTCTGGCGCAAACATGAAATACCGCCTCTCGTCGTAGTGAGCCATACCGCCCAGCTGCACGTGATTGCAGCCATTAAACTGATTGTTTATTGTGTTGTTGATTACTTTCTTTTTTGAATTGTCGGAAGTATTTCTTCCATTATTAATCTTGTTCATAATCTTGTTGTTTTGCGAGAAGAACATCGGAATCTTGTGCACTTTACCATGGAATATCCTCCGCAATTCAACTCAGGGTTAAAACAGCCTCACCCCCAACCCCTCTCCAAAAGAGAGGGGAGTGAATAGTCTTTTTGGGGAAGGGTGATGGCTAAATAATTAATTAAGTTCGCCTTTTAGGGTAATTACTCCCCTCCCCCCTTTGGGGAGGGGGCGGGGGTGAGGCACTTTATATCCGTAATAAGAATATCCTGGTAGTGAGCACCATTATACTCTCTTGTTGAGAATCTCATCGTTGCAGCCACAATGTCGCCAGGGGTGAACTTGTTTGTAGCCAAGTTGCCAAGAATAGCTGCCACATATTGGTTCTCATACTTACCGCCCATCTCCTGCAACATGATGTTGCACTTCATGGTCTGTCCGTTCTCTGCCTTTTGGCTCTGTACAGCGAAAGCCTCGCTCTGCTGCACCACTCTCATGATCTTTGTTTCCATAATTAAATAATAATTAGCCTCACCCCCAACCCCTCTCCAAAAGAGAGGGGAGTGAATAGTCTTTGTGGGGGAATACGAGGAATTTGTTAATTGTTAATATATAAGTGAATATTTTTTGTTGGAAAGTCGGTGCCCTCAGGGTAATTACTCCCCTCTCTTTTGGAGAGGGGTTGGGGGTGAGGCTTTAATTTTCTCAAGAAATACTCCTGACCTTTGCCAGTCACCTTTGTTGTCACTCTCTCTTCCGATCCGTGATGTGTTTTAATCATCGTGACGGAAGTTGCGAAGATTCCTTCCTCCACCCATCGCTGTATAGGTTCCGTAGAGCGTTTGAAGATGTAGCCATTGTTTCGCAGCCATCTGAACAATCGTGTGCGCCCTGTAGGATAGCCATTGCGTGTGAGCAACTTTGCCAGCTCGCTAATCAGAATACAACCGTCGCCCGTGGTCACAGCCTCGGCAAAATCAACCTTTGGTCGTTGCGCCTCTATCAGCTCGTCCTTCTGCTCCAGCGTCCGGTTCAGAATCTTTAGCGCCTTGGCAAGAATCGTCTTCTCGTCGTCCTCATTATCAAGAGGAATGTAGCCACCAGTCTTGCGAATCTGCGGAAGCACCTCAGAGGTTACCCATCGCTTAAACTCTCGTGCCCTTGGCAACTTAGACTGGAGGATGAGCGAGTAGAGTCCCGACTCGTTGATAATGGTAGTTTTCTGTCGTCCACCAAGGGAGTCGCAATTCGCGACGCCCTTATCCTCCCTGTCCACATGCTTGTAAAGAGCGTCACGCACATTGCTGTATCCCAAAACAATTGCCACATCCTTACCGATGAACCAAGGCTCACCCTTCTCATCATTCACCGTCCGAATCCGTCCAAACTCCGGACTCTCAAAAATCTTAATTTCTGTCTTCATAATCTTTATGATTAATTTAAATAAAAAGAACTCGCAACCCCACACAGGCAACCGAAGCATGCCGTGAGGATTACGAGGGCAAAAGTAAGAAGGAAATCAAGGGTAAGCAATCACTTTCCCAACACTCCCCGCCATTTCCCCTGTATTTGGGAAAAATCGGCTCTTTCTTGGGAAACAAAAAATAGAAGACTAAAAAATAAAATGAGTATTCTTATAAAGGGGTATCTAAAATGCAAACCTAAAAGATTCAAAGTAGCTTATAAAAAAGCTTCCTAAAAACTTTTTTTAAAAAATACTTGTAAATTCAAATAAATGTTGTACTTTTGATGAAAATATAATATTCTAAACAAATATAATTATACTAAATC
>ERZ1026856.317-NODE-317-length-32511-cov-16.636431_pt1 | contig 32511 bp, 31 predicted proteins | sample MGYA00380158_ERZ1026856 | MGnify/ENA primary metagenome ERZ1026856 (study PRJEB33269, sample SAMEA4719794) | human gut metagenome | biome: human-associated habitat; feature: organic feature; material: feces | place: Cameroon | collected 2013-10 ...
GTTATATTATCATTAAAGTAAATTAAAATTTTCAAAATATGTAAAAAAAATGAATGATTTTTCAAAAATTAATTTGTATATGTTATAAAAAGCGGATATAATATTATTAAATAAAGATTTATGATTATGAAATGGTGAAACGATTTTTCAATTATATCAAATACATTTTTTAATGATCATAAAATAAATGAGGAGGTTTTTATGAAGAAGAATATTAAACATTTTTTTCTGTTGACAGCTCTTGCCGCTGGAACAATCCATTTTGTTAACAGATTTATTAATATGACAGCCGATATCAAGAATATTTTAAAATCCGAAAACGGCAATTTTTATGATTGGAAAAATGGACAGATTTATTATACGAAACGAGGATCAGGCAGTCCGTTATTGCTGATTCACGATCTGAATCCGGTCAGTTCTTCTTATGAATGGTGCAAAGTAATCCGTAAACTGGAAAAGAAACATACTGTCTACACATTGGACTTACTTGGATGCGGACGCTCTGCAAAACCGTACTTAACTTACACCAATTATTTATATGTTCAGCTTATAACTGATTTTATCAAAAATGTGATTGGAGAAAAAACAGATATTATTGCATCGAATGAATCAATCTCATTTGTAACGTTAGCTTGCAATATGAATAAGGATCTGGCAAACTCCATTATTGCGATCAATCCGACCTCTTTGAAAGAGCTTCATATCACAACCGATAAATATGCTTCTGTGAAAAAAACATTATTAGAACTCCCTGTGATTGGAACCTTCCTTTACAATATAAAAGTGAGCAATACCAACATCACCAAAGATTTCCGCGAGGAATATTATGCGAGACCACAGTTAGTTTCTTCCAAATTAATTGATGCATACTACGAAGCAGCCCACATGGATTTCAGTCATGGCAAATATTTAATGGCAAGCATGGAAGCCAATTACACAAAAAACAGTATTGAACATGCGCTGAAAAAATTAGAAACTCCAATTTATGTGATTGAAAGCCGAAACATGAAAGATGCTATTGCGATTGCAGATTCTTATAAAAAGACAAACTCCAGAAATGAAATTGTTTACTTATCCAACTGTAAAAAATATCCTCAGTTGGAAGTTGCCGACAAAGTTGTGGAAGCAATTGATATGTTTTTAAAATAGGATCATTTTCAATCTGATATTTAAACAAAAAACTCCGGTCTTCCAAATGAAGTATAAAAAACATGTTTATGACAGAATGTGAAAATCTTTATTACATTCTAAACATATTATTGCATCATGAAGAAGACAGGAGTTTCTGCATCCATTAATTTATCAACCAATTATTACATCACTCAGTAACTATTATTTTTACAACGGTGTCTTTGTCGGTGTTCCCGCTTTTCTCGGGTAAGTCTTCGGTGTTCCCTTCACCTTGTCGATCACGACAAACGACCGCTTCTGCTCATACAGATCAAATTTATAAACTTCTTTTAATTTTCCTCCAAGCAAAAATGTTGCATTTTTTGCATTTGCAACTTCCTCTTCAATCTCACCGGATTTGTAAGAAATAAAGGTTCCACCTAATTTTACAAATGGAACACAATACTCTTCTAAGGAAGAAAGGTTCGCAACTGCCCTTGAGACAACCAGATCAAACTTTTCACGATATTCTTTATTTCTTCCAAGTTCCTCTGCTCTCGCATGAAGTGCCTCAATCTCTTTTAATCCAAGTTCCTCTATCACTTCCTGTAAAAATAAGATTCTTTTATTCAGAGAATCAGCGAGTGTCACCTTCAGATTCGGAAAAGCGATTTTCAAAGGAATTCCCGGAAATCCAGCACCGGTTCCCATGTCCATCACTGAAACTTCTTTTTTGAGATCATACACTTTGATCAGGGAGAGACTGTCCAGAAAATGTTTTTCAATGACTTCATCAAATTCTGTGATTGCAGTCAGATTCATAACTTTATTTTTTTCCACCAGCATCTCATAATATTTGATAAACTGCTGTATCTGATTTTCGCTTAATTCAATTTGAAGTTCTTCCAAACCTTTTAAAAATTTTTCTAAATTATATGTCATTTTATATTTCCTTTGTGGTATTTCATCTGCTCCATATAAACCAAAAGTACTGAAATATCTGCCGGAGAGACACCTGAAATTCTCGATGCCTGACCAATCGATAACGGCTTATAAAGTTTTAATTTCTGTCTGGCTTCGATACGAAGACTAGGTACTTCATCATAATCAAAATCTTCTGCTATCTTTTTGTTTTCCAGTTTTTTATAATGCTCTACCTGTTTAATCTGACGCACGATATAACCATCATACTTGATATTGATATTAACCTGTTCGACTACATCATAAGGCAGCTCAGGTCTTTCATTATCAATCGGAGCTAATTTCTCATAATCAAGTTCAGGTCTGCGAATGAGTTCTGTTAAAGTTGTTCCTGTATTTAACGGAATACTTCCGTAACTTTCCAAAAGAGCCTGAACCTCTTTATTAGCACCGATCTTGACTCCGGCAACACGTTCAATCTCTTTCTGGATCAATACTTCCTTCTGGCAGACCCAGTCATAACGTTCCTGTGAAATCAAACCAATCTCATATCCTTTTTTTGATAAACGGAGATCAGCATTATCCTGACGAAGCAGCAAACGGTATTCCGCACGGGAAGTCATCATGCGATATGGCTCATGATTTTCTTTTGTCACAAGATCATCTATTAAAACTCCAATATAAGCCTCGGAGCGATCTAATACCAGCGGCTCTTTTCCAAGAATGCTCATTGCTGCATTGATTCCGGCAACCAGTCCCTGACAGGCAGCCTCCTCATAACCACTGCTTCCATTAAACTGGCCACCCGAAAACAGTCCTTTGATATTTTTAAATTCAAGAGTAGCATACAACTGATTTGGATTGATACAATCATACTCAATCGCATAAGCATTACGGACAATTTTCACATGTTCAAGTCCCGGCAGGGTGCGGTACATTTCATGCTGAACATCTTCCGGTAAAGAGGAGGACATTCCACCAACATACATCTCGTTCGTATTTATTCCTTCCGGTTCAATAAAAATCTGATGTCTGTCCTTATCCGCAAATTTTACAACCTTATCTTCAATGGAAGGACAGTATCTCGGTCCTGTACCCTCAATAATTCCTGCATAAATCGGAGAACGGTCTAAGTTATTTCGAATGATCTCATGTGTTTTCTCATTTGTATAAGTCAGCCAGCAGGAAACCTGATTGATCTGCACATCTTCGGGATTGGTTGTAAAGGAAAAAGGTACAACTCTCTCATCGCCTTTTTGCTCCTGCATTTTTGAAAAATCAACAGACCGTTTATCAATTCGCGCAGGTGTTCCTGTCTTAAAACGGAACATTTCAATTCCATGTGCTTTCAGGGAATCGGTCAGATGGTTTGCTGCCTGTAAACCGTTTGGTCCGGTGTATGTGATCATCTCACCAGTCAGACATCTTGCGCGAAGATAAGTTCCTGTGCACAATGCGACTGCCTTACAATGATAAACCGCACCTGAAAACGTTTTCACTCCAGTCATTTTCTGAATTTCTTTTCCATTTTCCAACGTAACTGTTTCTGTGATGATTTCAGAAACTTCTGCCTGACGGATGGTAAGATGATCGGTATTCTGAAGTGTTTTCCGCATCTCCATACTGTAATTCATTTTATCTGCCTGCGCACGCAGTGAATGAACGGCTGGACCTTTGGATTTATTTAACATCTTGGACTGGATAAATGTCTTGTCGATATTTTTTCCCATCTCACCACCGAGCGCATCGATCTCACGTACAAGATGTCCCTTGGAACTTCCGCCAATATTCGGGTTACACGGCATCATCGCTATGCTGTCAACACTCACGGTAAAAATAATCGTTTCCAGTCCGAGTCTCGCACACGCCAATGCTGCCTCGCATCCGGCATGTCCGGCTCCAACTACAACCACATCATATTGTTCCTGTACATACGGAATCTTCTTCTCTTCCATTTTTCTGTCCTCATATCATATAAGATTTGTAATTACTCAATATCTTCCTAATTACAATTTATAAATTATTATTTATGTTTTTTATTTACCCATACAGAATTTACTGAAGATTTCATTTACCAGATCATCTTCCACAGATTCTCCGATAATATTTCCAAGTTCCTCGTAAGCATTCATCAGATCGATAGAATAAAAATCTTCCGGCATATCATCTGCAATACTCTGCAATACTAAATGTAAACTTCTTAAAGCTTCCTGTAAAGATGTTTTATGTCTGATATTCGTAATATAAACTTCATCATTAAATGTAACTTCCCCGGAGAAGAACATTTCTTTGATCGTTTCTTCAAGATCATCCATTCCTGTCTGCTCTTTTGCTGAAATTGCAATCATTTTTTTATCCAGATTTTTTCTGATATCTTCTACGGTTGTGACCGGACTTAAATCAGATTTATTTAACAAAACGATTGCATGTCTGTCTTTCAACAATTCCATAATCTCATGATCATTTTCATCTAACGCTGTGGATGTGTCAACTACGTAAATGACAAGATCAGCATTATTCAAATACTTCTTTGCACGTTCCACACCGATTTTTTCCACGACATCTTCCGTGTCACGGATTCCGGCGGTATCAATGATATTCAATAAAATACCATTTAAATTAATCTGTTCTTCCAGAACATCCCTTGTTGTTCCCGCAATATCTGTAACGATTGCCTTCTCTTCTCCAACCAGAGAATTTAAAAGAGAAGATTTTCCGGCATTCGGCTTTCCAACAATAACAGTTGAAATGCCTTCTTTTAACATTTTTCCATTATCACTGTTTGCAAGCAGTTTATCAATTTTTTTTATCACATCCGATACTATACCGGATAGTTTTTCCGGATATCCATCCAGACTTATATGCTCCGGATCATCTAATGCACTTTCGATAAATGCAATCTCATGTAAAACAGTTCCGCGGATTTCTTTGATTTTTTCTGAAACAGAACCGGAAAGCTGGCTCAACGAACTTTTTAATGCAAATTCATTCTTGGAATTGATAACATCAATAACGGATTCTGCCTGTGAGAGATCAATTCTTCCATTTAAAAATGCACGTTTTGTAAATTCACCCGGCTCTGCAGGACGCGCCCCATATTGGATAACGGTTTCTAAAATTCTCTTCATGACATAAACGCCGCCATGACAGTCTATCTCAACCGTATCTTCCCTGGTATAACTTTTCGGTCCTCTCATCAGAAGAACCATAACTTCATCGATCACTTCATCGCCATCATGAATATGACCATAGTGAATTGTATGCGTTGGCATATCTTCTAACTTTTTCTGATTCTTCATTTCAAAAATCCGGTCTGTGATAGAAACTGCCTCGTCTCCGCTGATTCTTACAATTCCGATTCCTGAACTTGACATTGCAGTTGCAATTGCAGCAATGGTATCCGTTCTCATACTATATCCTTTCTCTTTTTCTGCTCATCCGAAGTTTTACAAAAATTTCTACTGTGAACTTATGAAAGTTCATTATGTACAAAACTGCACGCCGCAAAACTTCATAAGAACCTGCCATCTGATTTCCGGCATTTTCATAAAGCTTTGTAACGTGCAGCTTCTGGTCTTTTTACATTCTGTGACAGAATTTACCGATCTCTGTCTCTCTCTCTTTTTAATGTAACAACCACATGTCTGTATGGTTCTTCGCCCTCGCTGTGTGTTGTTACAAATTTATCATTCTGTAATGCAGAATGAATCACTCTTCTCTCAAAAGGATTCATTGGCTCTAAAGAAACAGGACGTTTTGTTCTCTTTACTTTATAGGCAATGTTCTTTGCAAGATTCTCTAATGTCTCTTTTCTTCTCTTGCGGTAATCCTCTGTATCAATCTTAACTTTGATGTATTCCTCAGAATGTTTATTCACTGCAAGGTTTGCAAGATACTGTAAGGAGTCAAGAGTCTGTCCTCTTTTACCGATGAGGATACCCATGTCATCCCCTTTCAGTTCTACGTTGTAAGTATTACCATCTTCTGCCTTTTCAATGATGATCTCAACTTTAAGATCCATAGCAGCAAAGATTTTCTGTAAAAATTCTGTGATATCGCCCTCTACAGAATATTTCTTACGAACTTTGATCACAGCATCTTTTCTTGCGATTCCTAAAAATCCTGTGCTTCCTTTTTCAATTACTTCATATTCAATCTGATCACTGGTAGCTCCAAGTTTTACAAGAGCTTCTGTGATAGCATCATCGACTGTTCTTGCTGATACTTCAATATACTCCATAACAATAACCTCCACATATACGTTATCTTACCAATCACGTTTTGAAAAATAATCTGTTAGTTTTTCTTATTATTTCTCTCGTTAAATTCACGAACCAGGTTTGCTTTTGCAGCCATACTTCCCGGTTTTGCATTGGCTTTTAATGCATTTGCTTTCTCAAGCTCAAGCTCTTTCTCTGCAGTTGTCTTAACAGAACTCTTGGAACTTGGTGTAACCTGTCTTGTGTTCATACGTGCAGCATTGGAAATCTGATTTTCAGAAATACCCATTTTCTCACGTTTTTTCTTTGCTTTTTCCTGATTCTTGGCAATGATATCATCCAGATCGATCTTATCAAAATGTTTGTTTAAGAAGAACTGCTGGATACTTCTTACAACCGCACTTGCGATCCAGTAAATACCTAGACCGACCGGAACAGTAAAACACATTACCAGTGAGAATAATGGCATGGTGCGGTTCATCATCTTCATCTGCTGAGCCATCTGGTCGTTATCTCCGCCTGCTGTTGCAGCCGTTGGCATTAACTTGATATTTAAAACCTGTGTCAAATAAGAAATCACAGGAATCAGCAATGCAAGAACTGCCATCAGAATACTTCCACCTGCAAATGCAGCTTTGATGATCTGAAGTGGAGTATCTGAAATATTTAATCCTATAAAGTTGTTTACATGAGAAACTACACCATATGTAGAATCGATGGAATCTGTGAGCGCCGGGAATGACTCTCTTAAGGAATCCCATCCGGTAGAACTCATTTTTGATAAAACATCTACTACATAATTCTGTAAGGTTGTTGTATCTGTTGCCGTAAAATCCACCTGTACTGTGTTCAGTTTTAATGTGCTCACCAGGTTTGTCATAATATCCTGATAGCCGCTTGTTGCCATGATCTTATCAACCAGCTCAAGATAAACATCTTTCACACTGCTGATATAGGCAGGAACATTCATAAACACACGGTACAAAGCTAACAGTAAAGGCATCTGGATTAACATCTGCACACAGCTGCCTGTCGGTGAAACACCATACTTCTCATAGATCTGCTGTGTCTCAGCCTGCATATTCTGCATGGATACGGTATCTTTCTTATCCTTATACTTTTTCTGAACCGCCTGAAGCTCCGGGTTCATCTTCTGGGATAACTTCGAGAACTTCTGCTGTTTATAAGTCAATGGGAACATTAAAGCATAAATAACAATGGTAAATAAAATAATAGAAAGACCTACGTTGGAAATTCCAACTTTTTCCATTAAAATATACATGCCATTCATTATCCAGCCAAGTAATTTTGCAATTGGTCCAAGAATGGCACCATTGTATGCTGTTAATAACATCTCTGACACTGAAAATACCTCCAATTATGGAACGGGATCATATCCGCCTTTTGAAAAAGGATTACATCTTATAATTCTCCAAAGCGCTAACGCCCCACCTTTGACAGCTCCATACTTTTCGACAGCCTCTAACCCATAGGTGGAACAGGTAGGGTAGTATGGACATTTTGCTGTTTTCATCGGAGAAATATACTTTCTATAAAATTTAATCAAAGCAATCAATATTTTTTTCAAAATGATTCCATCTTCTTTTCTAAAATCTTTACTTCAAAATTTTATGAAGACCTCCAAGATGTAACAAAGCACTTTCCACTTCATGATATGAAATATCTTTTGCTGTATTTCTTGCGATGACTACAATGTCTAAACCACTATTAAACATGTCTTCCTGTAGCCGGTAACTTTCTCTGATCAATCGGGTTACATGATGTCTTATAACACTATTTCCTACTTTTTTACTCACCGATATGCCTAACCGGTTTCTGTCTGTATCATTTTCCAGAACGTACATCACCAGGTAACGATTTGCATATGATTTTCCTTTTTTATATACGTTCTGAAAATCTCTGTTTTTCTTTAATGATTCTGAATATTTCATCTAATATTCCTTTGCCAAAAATTGATCATAAAAGAAGAAAAGACCACAAATATGTGGCCTATGCTGATAATTTTTTTCTACCTTTTAATCTTCTTGCAGCCAATACTTTTCTTCCGCCTGCAGTACTCATTCTGCTTCTGAATCCGTGAACTTTCGCTCTCTGTCTCTTTTTAGGTTGGAATGTCATCTTCATGTCACATACACCTCCTCTACAATTCAAACATATATTTTACTCAATGTTATAATAAGTCTACTTCAATAGCGACAAAACATCATTTTTATTTATATCAAAATAATCGGACAAAGTCAAGCAAAATCTCATAAAATAAGGCTTTTGCCAATATTTAGTTTTCCACTTTCTGTCATTTTTGCTTTTTTACCACTATATATATAAGGAAGAAATGCATTTTATCTATATATGGTATAATGTTATACACATAGAAAATCAAAAATTTTTCCACAGAAAACCCAGTATTTATGCCGTTTACATAAGTTATCCTCAATTTGTGGATAACTTGTGGACAATTTCTTGATAATGTCATCATAACTTGTGTATAAATGTGTACAAGCCTTATTTTTCCCGGTCTATAACTATTTTTCCATTATTAACAATAACTTCTAGTATATTCACATTAAGCGTTAAAACGCCCATATAGCCACTTTTTTTATCAACGCCCTATCCCCAGTCCTTCCACAATTAAACGTTGATAATTCCGCAAAAATAGTGTAGGATAGCATTATATAGAATTTTTTAGAGTTTTTTAAGCAGTTAAGATTAACTGCTATATTTTAGTGCTATCAGAAAACGGAGTTAGAAAATGGACAAGATTTTGGAAAAATGGGATGAAATTTTACAGACAGTAAAAACAGAGCATGATGTCAGCGACATTTCTTTTGATACCTGGATCAAACCTCTGGAAGTTTTTGGTGTTGAGGGAAATACCCTCTATATCCTTGTTCCATCTGAACAGATGACTTTAAGTTATATCTCAAAAAAATATTATCTTCCTTTAAAAGTAGCAATTGCTGAAATTATCGGAACCGAATATGAGATTCAGTTTATTTTACCGGAACAGACCAAGAATATCAGACCTTCCAATAATAAAGGAAAGAAAACACCTGAACCTGAAGCTTCCAAACGTTCCAACTTAAATCCAAATTACACATTTGATACTTTCGTTGTCGGCAGCAATAACCGTTTTGCACAGTCTGCCTCCCTGGCAGTAGCGGAATCTCCGGGAGAAGCTTACAACCCTCTTTATATTTATGGTGGACCTGGACTTGGAAAAACCCACTTGATGCATTCCATTGGACATTTCATCCTGGAAAGAAATCCGGAAGCAAAAGTTTTGTATGTTACTTCCGAGGAATTTACCAACGAAGTTATCGAATCTATCCGTAGTGGTAACGCCTCTGCGATGAATAAATTCCGTGAAAAATACAGAACGATCGATGTTCTCATGATCGACGATGTTCAGTTTATTATAGGAAAAGAAAGTACACAGGAAGAATTTTTCCACACGTTCAACGCTCTCCACTCCGCGGGCAAACAGATCATTTTAACATCGGATAAACCGCCAAAGGATATGGAAACATTAGAAGAACGAATCCGTTCCCGTTTTGAATGGGGACTTATGGCAGACATCGGAGCTCCTGATTACGAGACGCGAATGGCAATCCTTCGCCGGAAAGTGGAATCTGATGATATGTCCTTAAGCGATGACATTTTAAATTACATCGCAAATAATATTAAATCCAACATCCGTGAATTAGAGGGAGCTTTGAACAAACTCCTCGCTTACTCGAATCTGGAAAAAACAGAGATCACCATGGAGATTGCCAAGAAAGAACTTCAGAATATTATCACACCGGACAAGCCAAGAGAAATCACTCCTCAGCTTATCATTGAAGTTGTTTCGGAACATTTCCAGATTTCACTGGATCAGATGATCTCAAAAAACAGAAGTAATGAGATTGCAAGACCAAGACAGATTGCCATGTACCTCTGTAAAACCATGACGGATATTCCACTGGATTCCATCGGTTCCTTACTGGGCGGAAGAGATCACTCGACCATTATCCACGGCATCAAAAAAATTGCGGATGAGTACGATTCCAACGAACAGACACGCAATTTAATTGAAACTATCAAGAAAAAAATCAATCCAAACTAAAGTTATCAACTTTTTTTCGAGTTATTAACAAAATTTTGTGGATAACCTGTTCAAATCGTGTTTAATTTATGTTTAAAGTTTTGGATAATCTACTTTTCAAGATGAATTTCAAATTTTTTATGAGGAGGCTTAAAATTTTAATTCACATTTTATCCAAGGTTAATCCTCATGCTTTTCACATAGTTATACAGTCGGATTTTTCGGACAAGCCCTTATGTTTTCAAGGGTTGCAGGGTTATTAACTTATTCACACACACTAATACGACTACTTTTAATATCTTTTATTAATTATATTTATTTTGGCTTTCGCCAAGCAGGAAGGAGTTATTCACATTATGAAATTAATCTGTTCTAAATCAAATCTGCTTCATGGAGTTAACATTGTGTCCAAGGCTGTTCCAACCAGAACCACAATGGCAATCCTTGAATGCATTTTAATTGATGCTTCTGCAAATGAAATCAAATTAACAGCAAACGATATGGAACTTGGAATTGAAACTAAGATCGAAGGAGAGATTGCAGAGAGGGGAATCATTGCATTAGATGCTAAGATTTTTTCTGAGATTGTCCGTAAATTACCGGACAGTGATGTTGTGATCGAAACAGATTCCAATTTTAAAACTACCATTACCTGTGAGAAAGCAAAGTTTAACATTGTTGGAAAATCAGGTGATGATTTTTCCTATATTCCATTTATTGAAAGAAATGAATGTATTTCAATCTCCCAGTTTACTTTAAAAGAAGTCATTCGTCAGACGATTTTCTCAATTGCTGACAATGACAATAATAAACTGATGACTGGTGAACTTTTCGAGATTGAAGAGAATCAGTTAAAAGTAGTTTCTCTGGATGGACATAGAATTTCCATCCGTAATATTGAATTAAAGAATAATTACGATCATAAGAAAGTAGTTGTTCCTGGTAAAACACTTCAGGAAGTAAGTAAGATTTTACCTGGAAGTGCAGAGGAAGAAGTAAATATTTTCCTTTCAGAGAATCATATTGTATTTGAATTTGATGATACTACAGTTGTATCCAGATTGATTGAAGGGGAGTATTTCAAGATTGAGCAGATGCTTTCCTCTGATTATGATACAAAAGTCAAAATTAATAAGCGTGAGTTATTAGACTGTATCGACCGTGCAACACTCCTCGTAAAAGAGGGTGACAAGAAACCAATTATCATGAATATCACAGATGGAAATATGGAATTAAAAATCAATTCCTTTATTGGTTCCATGAATGAAGATATTGATATCACAAAAGAGGGAAAAGATATCCTCATTGGATTTAATCCGAAATTCTTTATCGATGCATTGAGAGTCATCGATGAGGAAGAGGTTTCTCTTTATATGGTAAACCCGAAGGCCCCATGTTTTATCAAGGATGATGAAGGAAAGTTCATTTATCTGATTCTTCCGGTAAACTTTAACGCAGCCACTAACTAAGAAAGGCAGAAAGATGATCACAGTAAATATCAGAGAGACGGATGAATTTATCAAACTGGGACAGGCTTTGAAAAAAGCGGGACTTGTAGAATCCGGAGTAGACGCAAAGTTTTTTATTCAGGATGGACAGGTAAAATTAAACGGCGAGACAGAGATTCAGCGCGGAAAAAAATTATACAATGGAGATGTTGTTTCCTTTAACGGCGAGACAATCCAGATTGTAAAATGATCATAAAGTCAATTGAATTGCAGAATTTTCGAAATTATGAAGATTTAAATATTTCATTTGATGAGGGAACCAATATTTTTTACGGGGACAATGCGCAGGGAAAAACGAATATCCTTGAAGCTGCATACTTAAGTGGAACAACCAAGTCCCACAAATGTAGTAAGGACAAGGAAATGATCCGTTTCGGGGAGCAGGAGTCCCATATCAGAACGGTTGTTGTAAAAAAAGATAAAGAATATCAGATTGATATGCATTTAAAACACAATCGTTCCAAGGGAATCGCAATCAATAAAGTTCCAATCAAAAAAGCCAGCGAACTTTTTGGAATTCTCAATATGGTATTTTTTTCGCCGGAGGATCTGAATATTATCAAAAACGGTCCGGCGGAACGCCGCAGATTTCTGGATTCTGAATTATGCCAGCTGGATAAAATATATTTGTCAGATCTTACAACTTACAATAAAATTTTAAATCAGCGTAACAAATTATTAAAAGATATGGTTTACAGACCGGATTTAAAGGATACACTTCCGGTATGGGATATGCAGCTGGTAGAAACTGGCAGAAAAATCATTCGGCGAAGAAAACAGTTTGTTGATGAGCTGAATGAGATCGTGCATGATATTCACTATCGGATTTCCGGTGAAAAAGAAGATCTGCTTTTGCAGTATGAACCAAGTATTGAAGATATTTTTTTCGAGGATGAACTTTCCAGAGTCAAAGAGAGGGATATGCGGCAGTGTATGACATCGGTGGGACCGCACCGGGATGACCTTCTTTTTTCCATCGGTGAGGTGGATATCCGGAAGTTCGGTTCCCAGGGACAGCAGAGAACTTCAGCTCTGTCCTTGAAATTGTCAGAGATTGAATTGGTCAAACGGTCCATTCATGATACACCGGTTTTGCTGCTCGATGATGTGTTGTCGGAGCTTGACAGTAACCGACAGAATTATCTGCTCAACAGTATTCATGACACACAGACGCTGATCACCTGTACGGGACTGGATGAATTTGTAAAAAACAGATTTCAGATCAATAAGATATTTAAAGTTGTGCAGGGGACTGTGGAAGAGAGAAAAGAAATATAATTGCATTGTACATATTTTTTTATGTGCAGAATGGAGGAATAAATGGGTACAGAAAACGAATATGGTGGAGACCAGATCCAGATTTTGGAAGGACTTGAGGCTGTTCGTAAAAGACCGGGTATGTACATCGGTAGTACATCAGCCAGGGGCTTACACCATCTGGTATATGAGATTGTAGATAACTCAGTAGATGAGGCACTTGCCGGATACTGCAAAAATATTGAAGTGACCATAAATGAAGATAACTCTATTACCGTAGAAGATGATGGACGTGGTATTCCGGTCGACATCAATCACAAAGCTGGAAAATCTGCATTGGAAGTCGTATACACTGTACTTCATGCCGGTGGAAAATTTGGCGGTGGAGGCTACAAAGTGTCTGGTGGACTTCACGGCGTAGGTGCGTCAGTTGTGAATGCACTTTCCACAAAGTTAAAAGTTGAGGTTTACCGTGAAGGAAAGGTTTATTTCCAGAGTTACAAGATCGGTAAACCGGATGAACCGGTAAAAGTGATCGGAGAATGCGGCGAGGACAAGCACGGAACAAAGGTTACTTTCTGGCCGGACGGATCGATTTTTGAAGAGACCGTTTTTGATTATGATACCTTAAAACAACGTCTGCGTGAGACAGCCTTTTTGACAAAAGGTTTAAGAATCGTGCTGACAGATTTAAGAGAAAACCCGGCGAGAACTCATGATTTTCATTATGCCGGCGGTATCAAAGAATTTGTTACTTACTTAAACAAGAGCAAAGAAGCTTTATACCCGGAAGTCATTTACTGTGAGGGCAGTGGAAATGGTGTCTATGTGGAAGTTGCCATGCAGCATAATGATTCCTACAATGAGTTGACGTTAAGTTTTGTCAATAACATTATCACACCGGAAGGTGGTACACATCTTGCCGGATTCCGTAATGCATTGACGAAAACATTTAATGCTTATGCAAGAGCGAATAAATTATTAAAAGACAGTGAACCGGCATTGACGGGTGATGATATCCGTGAAGGACTGACTGCCATTATCAGTGTTAAGATCGAGGAACCTCAGTTTGAGGGACAGACCAAGCAGAAACTGGGTAACAGCGAAGCCCGCGGTGCGGTGGATTCCATTGTAAGCGAGCAGCTTACTTACTTTTTAGAGCAGAATCCGACGGTTGCCAAGACAATCTGTGAAAAGTCACTTCTTGCACAGCGCGCGAGAGAGGCAGCAAGAAAAGCGAGAGATTTAACCAGAAGAAAAACAGCACTGGAGGGAATGTCTCTTCCGGGAAAACTGGCAGACTGTTCTGATAAAGATCCAAAGAACTGTGAGATTTTCATCGTTGAGGGAGATTCCGCCGGCGGTTCCGCTAAGACTGCGAGAAGCCGTGCAACCCAGGCAATCCTCCCACTTCGTGGTAAGATTTTAAATGTCGAGAAGGCAAGACTGGATAAGATTTATGGAAATGCTGAGATTAAAGCTATGATCACTGCGTTTGGTACAGGTATTCATGAAGACTTTGATATCAGCAAACTTCGTTACAACAAGATTATCATTATGACGGATGCCGATGTCGATGGTGCCCATATCAGTACGTTAATGCTGACATTCCTTTATCGGTTCATGCCGGATCTGATCAAAGAAGGCCATGTATATTTGGCACAGCCGCCACTATACAAAATCGAGAAAAATAAAAATGTATGGTATGCCTACAGTGACGATGAGTTAAATGCAATCTTAACGGAAATCGGACGTGATGGAAATAATAAGATCCAGCGTTACAAAGGACTTGGTGAGATGGATGCGGAGCAGCTCTGGGAAACTACCATGGATCCGGAAAAACGAATTTTAAAACGTGTCATGATCGATGATGAGAGTACTTCTGAAATTGATATTACGTTTACAACTCTGATGGGAGATAAAGTAGAGCCGAGACGTGAGTTTATTGAAGAAAATGCGAAGTATGTGCAGAATCTCGATATCTAAGATTGCATGTGTTAGGAATTATATATATTACTGCAAATGTAGTTAAATAAAAAAATAGAAAGTTTATTTATAATATAATTGCAAATGTAGTTAAATTAGAGAAATGCAGATTTTTACCCAAAAAGAATTTGCAGGAATGAGGTAAATAGAATGGATGACAAAATTTTTGATCAAATCCATGATGTCGATCTGAAAAAAACAATGGAGACATCCTACATCGATTATGCGATGAGCGTTATCGCCCAGCGTGCATTGCCGGATGTAAGAGATGGTTTGAAACCGGTACAGCGTCGTGTACTCTACTCCATGATCGAATTAAATAATGGACCGGACAAGCCACACAGAAAATGTGCGCGTATTGTCGGTGATACCATGGGTAAATACCATCCACATGGAGACAGTTCCATCTATGGAGCATTGGTCAACATGGCACAGGACTGGTCTACAAGATATCCGCTTGTTGATGGTCATGGAAACTTTGGTTCCGTCGACGGTGACGGTGCCGCTGCAATGCGATATACAGAGGCAAGACTCAGTAAAATTTCCATGGAGATGCTCGCGGACATCAATAAAGATACCGTTGATTTTGTACCAAACTTCGATGAGACTGAGAAAGAGCCGACGGTGCTTCCTTCCCGCTATCCGAATCTTCTGGTAAACGGAACAACCGGTATTGCTGTTGGTATGGCAACAAACATTCCGCCTCACAATCTGCGAGAGGTGATTCATGCTGTTGTAAAAATTATCGATAACGAAGTGTTAGAGGACCGCGAGACAGATATCGAAGAACTTTTGAGTATTGTAAAAGGTCCGGATTTTCCAACTGGAGCGATGATTCTTGGAACAACCGGAATTAACGAAGCTTACCGCACCGGCCGTGGAAAGATCAGAGTGCGTGCAATCACCAATATCGAGCCGATGCAGAATGGTAAAAACCGTATTGTCGTGACCGAACTTCCATACATGGTCAACAAAGCAAGACTGATCGAGAAAATCGCAGAGCTTGTAAGAGATAAAAAAATTGATGGAATCACGGATCTTCGTGATGAGTCTGACCGTCAGGGTATGCGTATCTGTATCGAGCTGCGCCGCGATGTAAATCCGAATGTGGTTTTGAATCTGCTCTACAAACATACCCAGATGCAGGATACGTTTGGTGTTATCATGTTAGCCCTTGTGGACAACCAGCCAAAAGTATTAAATCTCCATGAGATGTTAGGCTACTATCTGGATCACCAGAAAGATGTTGTGACCAGAAGAACAAAATACGATTTAAACAAAGCAGAAGAACGCGCTCACATTCTGGAGGGCTTACTGATCGCGCTTGATAATATCGATGAAGTGATCAATATCATCCGAAGCAGTGCGAATACACCGGAAGCAAAAAATCGTTTGATCGAGAGATTTTCCCTGACAGATGTCCAGGCACAGGCGATTGTCGATATGCGTCTGCGTGCACTGACAGGTCTGGAACGTGAGAAAATTGAAGCTGAGTATGCAGAGCTTATGGATCGTATTGCAGAGTTAAAAGCAATTCTGGCAGATGAGAAAAAACTGCTTGGCGTTATCCGTGAGGAAATCCTTTTAATTGCAGAAAAATACGGTGATGAGCGAAGAACTTCCATCGGATTTGACGAGTATGATATTTCCATGGAGGATCTTATTCCGGTAACTAACACTGTGATCGCAATGACAAAACTTGGCTACATCAAGAGAATGAGCCTTGATAATTTCCGTGCCCAGAACCGTGGCGGCAAAGGAATCAAGGGAATGGAGACGATCGATGAAGATTACATCGAGGAACTTTTGATGACGACTTCCCATCATTACATGATGTTCTTTACCAATACCGGCCGTGTATACAGAATGAAAGCCTACGAAATTCCGGAGGCAAGCAGAACCGCGAGAGGTACTGCAATCATCAACCTGTTGCAGCTTCAGCCGGGAGAGAAGATTACTGCTGTAATTCCAATCAAGGAATACACGGAAGGACATTATCTGTTTATGGCAACCAAGAATGGTATTGTGAAGAAAACACCGATCACCGATTATGCGAATGTCAGAAAAACAGGTCTTGCAGCAATCACATTGCGTGAAGATGATGAGTTGATTGAGGTAAAGAAAACAGATAACGAACAGGATATTTTCCTTGTTACAAAATACGGACAGTGTATTCGTTTCAATGAGAGAGATGTCAGAAGTACCGGAAGAACCTCTATGGGTGTAATCGGTATGAACTTAACGGACGGCGATAAAGTTGTCGGAATGCAGATGGAATCCCAGGGTGAATCACTGATGATCGTATCTGAAAAAGGTCTTGGAAAATGCACACTTGCATCTGAATTTACAGCCCAGAACCGTGGTGGTAAAGGTGTGAAATGCTATAAAATCACAGAAAAAACCGGAAATATCGTCGGTGTGAAAGCAGTCAATCAGGATGATGAGATGATGCTGATCACAACGGAAGGAATTATCATCCGTATCAAAGTCAGTGATACTGCTTTGCTCGGAAGAGTTACTTCCGGTGTAAAACTGATGAATCTTGCGGATGATGTCACAGTAGCAAGCATTGCAAAAGTACGTGAGGACAAATCCCTCATGGAAAATACAGATGAATCTGAACTTGTCACAGAGGAAGAGGAAGCCAAGAGTGCTGCAGCTGCAGCAGAGGCTGCGAAGAAAGCGGCAGGTCAGATGACAGAAACGGATGATGAATTAATGCAGGAATTATTAAGCCGTGCTGAGTCTGATTCGGAAGAGGAATAAAAAAATATTTTGACCGCAGTGATACAAAGACTTCACTGTGGTCTGGACAGTAGGCTGCCACATTTTTATGTAGCAGCCGATTTGTCTATCTAAAAACAAATTATTTTTCATGATAAGAAGCCTGATTTGAAAAATGGATGTTCAATTTTGATTATTTGAAAAAATGAATGATGTCAACACGAAAATGAAAAACAACACATGTTATCAAAAAATCCATAGTGCAAATGTGGATAACGTGTTGCGAAAATCCAACTTCTGTGGAAAAAATTTCATTGTCATAGCAAAAACTTTCGTTTATACTTTTGCGTAAATATAAAATACATGAGTTTTAAAATTGTAGTAAAACTCCAATAGAAAGCAGAACAACAGGGGGAATGAAAAGTGCCGCAAAATTTTTATGAGTTAGTATGGATTTTTATTATTTATGCATTTATCGGATGGTGCACAGAAGTATCTTATGCAGCATTGGACCGGGGAATTTTTGTAAACCGAGGATTTTTAAATGGACCGTATTGTCCAATTTACGGATGTGGAGTGGTGATTGTTGTAGCTGCTTTGACTCCGCTAAAGGACAACCTGCTGATATTATTTGCGGGTTCTTTCTTACTGACTTCCATTTTGGAATACATTACAGGATTTATTCTGGAGAAAGTATTTCACAATAAATGGTGGGACTATAGCAATAAGCCGTTTAATCTTCACGGATATGTATGTTTGAAATTTTCCATCTACTGGGGACTCGCATGTACATTCATTATGGATGTGATTCATCCAATCATTTACAAAGGAATCACCATGATTCCACATATTCTGGGTGTTGTGCTGCTTTGTATTATCATGTCGGCTTTCGCTGTTGACTGCGGTGTTACTGTTACTACAATTTTGAAGTTTAACAAGCGATTAAAAGTTATGGATGAAATGGCTGCGAAAATACATAAATTATCCGATGAAATCGGTGAAAATATCTACGAAAATGTGACAACTGCAGTAGAAAAATCGGAGGAGTTCCAGGAAACACATGAGGAACTTCTCACAAAAATTTCTGATACGAAAGAAAATCTTATGGATCTGCCATCCACTGCAAAAGAGAAGATCGCTTCTACTGCAGCAAGTGCCAGAGAAAAACTTTCTGAGTCTGCAGAAAATATCAATGTAAAAGAAAAGATTGCTGCTTACAAAGAAACACGCGAGGCGGCTCGTCTGGAAAAACAGCGTGAGAAAGAAGAACTTGAGCGCAGATACAAAGAATTATTTGCAGAGAAGAATTTTGGTTTCAAGCGTTTGATGAAGGCGTTCCCAGATATGACTTCCCGTGAACAGAATGAATCTCTGGAGAAATACAAGAAATACTTTAACATCCGCAAACCGGATCATAAGAAAGATGAATAGGAAAATATATATTAAATTACAAATGCAGTACAATTATTGGGAGAAATTAACATGATCAGAACAGTCAATACAGAGGATATTGTAAAAAATATAAAAGAAATGTGTATCGAGGCAAACCATTATCTTTCCAAAGATATGGACAAAGCCCTGAAAGATGCCACTGCTTCAGAAAAGTCAGAACTTGGAAAAAAAATTTTAAATCAGCTTCAGGAAAACTTAAAAATTGCAGATGAAGAGATGATTCCAATCTGTCAGGATACCGGAATGGCAGTTATTTTTCTTGAAGTCGGACAGGATGTTCATTTTGAGGGAATGGCAATTGAAGATGCAGTAAACGAAGGTGTCCGTCAGGGATATACGGAAGGCTATTTAAGAAAATCAGTCGTTGGTGATCCAATCATCCGCGAAAATACGAAAGATAATACTCCGGCAGTTATCCATTACAGTATTGTTCCGGGGGATAAAGTGAAAATTACAATGGCTCCAAAAGGATTCGGAAGTGAAAATATGAGCCGTGTGTTCATGCTAAAACCAGCTGATGGAATTGAGGGTGTAAAAAATGCAATTCTTACAGCAGTGAAGGATGCAGGACCGAATGCCTGTCCGCCAATGGTTGTCGGAGTTGGTATTGGCGGTACTTTTGAAAAATGTGCGATTTTAGCAAAAAAAGCGCTGACAAGACCGGTGGGCGAACATTCTGTTATCCCATACGTGAAAGAGTTAGAGGAAGAAATGTTAGAAAAAATCAATCGGCTTGGAATCGGACCGGGCGGACTTGGTGGAACAACCACTGCTCTCGCAGTGAATGTAAATACTTATGCGACACACATTGCAGGACTTCCGGTGGCAGTCAATATCTGTTGTCATGTGAACCGGCATGTGGTGAGAGAAGTGTAAGAAAAAATATTTCACTACAAATGTAGTTTATAATTTTACAGTCATAAATGAAGAAAAATATAAATTTAGAGATGGGAGCGCAGAATATGGACAAGCATATTACAACACCGATCACCGGGGAAGTGACAAAAAATTTAAAGTCCGGTGATTACGTTTACATAACAGGAACCATTTATGTGGCAAGAGATGCCGCACATAAAAGAATGATCGAAGCATTGGAGCGTGGCGAAGAACTCCCGATCGACATCAAAGATTCCACAATCTATTACATGGGACCATCCCCGGCAAGAGAGGGACGTCCGATAGGTTCTGCAGGACCGACAACTGCAACCAGAATGGATAAATATGCGCCAACTCTTTTAGATCTCGGAGAAAAGGCGATGATCGGAAAAGGAAAACGTTCGAAAGAAGTCATTGACGCGATTGTCAGAAACCATGCAGTTTACTTTGCGGCAGTCGGCGGAGCAGGGGCGCTTTTATCCAAATGTATCACAAAATCTGAGATCGTATGTTATGAAGATCTTGGAGCTGAGGCAATCCGTAAGCTTCAAGTGAAAGATTTCCCGGTGATCGTTGTCATTGACAGTGAGGGAAACAATCTGTATGAGACAGCAATCAAAAAATATTGCACGTTGGAGTAAAAAGTGACTTTAGAAAAATAAGGTGAATGGTTAAAAATGATTTTTATTATATTTACATTTCTTATTTTTGGCGGCTGGTATGTCTGGGTAAAAATTCGTGGAACAGACATGGTGAAGGTAAAATTTGATTACACAACAAAGAAAACATCAAGGATAAGCACATGGAAAATAATAGCAGCAATTCTATTTCTGATGCTTATTTTCATTCTGGCTTTTACTTCGGATTCGATGCAGATTCCAGCCGGAAGAAAAGTAAACTTTCTGATCGTTGGAATTGTCGTTTGTGTTTATCTGGCAATTATTTTATTTTTTAATATTCAAAGAATAAAAATAAAAAAATTCAAAAAAAATTCCACGAGGCTTCCGGGAAAAATAATCGGCTTAAAAACACACTCATATTATAGTTATAACAGTGGACATTATAATTTTACCAATTATTTGATTGTAAATTATGTAAACCCACAAACCGGAAAGACAGAAGAATACACGACAAAAGAGAGCGTCAATGCCAGCCCGTTTTATGCATTGAGATCACTGGATGTATCTGTTTATTATAAAGACAGAGATCATATCTGGGTGGATGATTTCAAAAGAATAAAAAAATTACAGGAAAATATTGCGTTTCAAGTCACCGGATATGTGGATGGAAAAGATCCGGGTGTGCTGAAATATGTAGAGGATTAAAAGATGAATGAAAATTTTAACATTTGAAGCGTAACTTGGAGGTGTATTCATGCAGACAGATCCATTTAAAGAATATCTAAAGCAGCAGGAGCCAGAAAAAAAGTATAAAGGTTATGCATGGCAGACTGCGATTGGATTGCAGGCGGTCGATGGATTGAAGCCATCTGAATATCTGGTTGATACAGCAATTCAGAATATTGAAGGTAAAATTACGCTGGATGAAGCACAAAATTTATTGGATTCTTACTATGAAGAAAAACCACAGAAGTATCATGACAGGACAGAGGAGGCTGATAAAGTTTCCATACGTATTGCGAAAATACTTTCGGAGAATGCATTTTCTTTTACACCAAATGAATATATCTCAATTCACAGAAAATTATTTACCGGAATATATGACCATGCAGGAAAAATCCGTGATTATAATATTACAAAAAAAGAATGGGTGCTGAATGGAGCAACTGTTCTTTATGGAAGCGCCTCAGAACTCAGAGAAACGTTAGAATATGATTTTATGCAGGAGAAACAATACAGTTACAAAGGATTATCCATGGATGAAATCATTCACCATCTGGCAGTATTTGTTGCAAATTTATGGCAGATCCATATATTTGGAGAAGGAAATACAAGAACGACAGCCGTATTTTTTATCAAGTATCTTCGAACACTTGGATTTGATGCAACGAATGATATATTTGCGGAAAATGCATGGTATTTCAGAAATGCATTGGTTCGGGCAAATTATAATGATCTGAAACATGGGATTCATGAAACAACAGAGTATCTGGAACTGTTTTTGCGAAATCTGTTGTTGGATGAAAAAAATTTATTACAGAATCGTCTTATGCATGTTGATTATCAGGAAATGCTTGTGAGAGAGCCAAAAATAGAATATAAAACAGCAGAAGCGAACATTGAAAATAGAAAAGTGAACATTCAACTGGAAAAAGTGAATATTGAAATGTTTGGAGAGAAAATTTCCGGTATTTCAAAGAAAACAATACAGCATATGGAACAACTGTGTGATTCCTTTGATAAAAATGAAATATTTGGAAGAAGCAGGGTTGAAGAGGTAACCGGGTTAAAAAATACAAGAGCATCATTGTTCTTAAAAGAACTACTCGAGAGAAATATCATCCAAAAAGTAACCGGACATGGAAAAGGAAAATACACATTTTTTATAAAGGAATAGTGAAATCAGGGGGAGCAGAAGTTATGGGAACAGTGGTAGTACGTAATTCTGTGGCAAAGAGAGTGATCGTCACACTCATGCCAGCAATCAGTTTTTTGTGTATGTTTGGTTTGGCGGCAATCAGTGTGAACTTTCTGCAATATGGATCAACAGCAGATAGAATTGTGGGATATATCGGAGTGTCCTGTATCATTCCGATGATAGGTTCAATACCGTTTATTTTTAAAGTAAACAGGGAGAAAAGCGTATTAGACATCTATACTTTCTATGTAACGCCATTTGTAGGGAGAACAAAAAATATCCCGGTTCAGGATGTAAAAGTGTGCACCATTGGCCGAAGAAAACAGATCCGATTATTCGATGAAAAATCAAATCTCATCTGTAAATATAAAAGTACCCAGGATAAAGAGCAGATTATTTTAAAAACGTTGCAAAAAGCAGGAACCTGTACATTTACATTTTCCGTCAGAAACGGAAAACAGGTTGTCGTAAAAGGTAGTGACAGAATTTTTACCGATTATCTTGCAACGGGAGAAGTTTCCAAGACAATCAATAGCTATAAATCGTTATACTATGTGCCACAGACCTCCTCTGTATCGGACAAAAAGCAGGAGCAGGACAGTCAGTTTGACCAGAATATAAAAAAGCAGATTGAAAAAAACAGAAAAATATTCCAGATAGCACAGATTGTGAGCCTGATTATTTTTTTAAGAGGAATGTTTATGCTGGCTTTTAACACTCCTGGTGGAACAAGTGGCAAATTGGCGGTCATTTTCTTTTTCGGTGGAGTTATTGGAATGTTACTGAGTAAATATCTTTGCCGCAGAAAAGAATTTGAAATCACAAAGCCGACGTTCTATCGTGTGGAAGGGGCTGCTGTCAATGAAAAAGATTTTGCATTCAGATCTTCCGATTCGGATCGTCACCTGATTTATGAATTTCAGGATAAATATGGAGTGAAACATCAGCGGCCATCGGACAGAGTAAACGCTTCGGACACTGCATGGGGATTGGGTGTTGGCGAAAAGAAAATCTTATGGTACAGTCCGTTTGTTCCATACTTACTGGATCAGGAGCCGTTAAAGTTTAAACCGTTCATGGATAGACGAAGACTTACTCCGGGTGAATGGATCAAACGGCATCCAATCCTGACCGCGGGCTGCATCGCTTTCCTTGTATGGATTGGTTTTCGTGGATATAAATTTGGAAAAGCGCAGCTGTTTATTTACACAAATGACGGAAGAAGCTTAAAAACAGAGTGGACAGCGCGTGATGCTGTCACAGATGAACAGACAAATGCAGCGGTGGAGGCTGCAGGAATGGAGAGGGAAGAACTGGAAAAATGGTTGAAACAGTCCCTCTATCCGTATTTTTATGTGAACAGTGACAGCTTTGGAGAGTTTGATGCATTTGACGTGGAAAATTATGCGGACATCATGGGAGAAGATAAGGTGGAAGCTATCCGGGAAAATATCTCCGATTATTGGGGGATTCATGACAGAAAAAGCCTTATAAAAACAACCGATTCCCTGTTACAAAAAGGCGATAAATATACTTATGCACAGACTTTGGAAAAATTAGGGGAAGAGGCGCTGGCATTACCGGAGGACAGTATCTATTATACATATAAATTGTATGCCCCGGATGAAATGTGCAAATATCTGGGAACTTATTACGCATACAATAACATTGGGGATGCCGGAGTGGATGCATGGGACTATTGCAGATGCATCCGGTTATTTGCATTTGGCTATATATGTGGTTATATTTCGTATGACGAATATCTGATTCATGCCGCACCGCTTGCAGTCTATCTGCAGAATGAATATGATTCCTGGGAAACAATGTATGAGAGTTATTACTACGGTTATCTTATTTTTGCAGGAAGAAATAAAAACTCAAGCAGCAGCGTCATCTATAGTGACTATAGATATTACGAGATCATGGCAGATAAGACAGAGATTCCGTTTCGGACAGAAGAGAGATAATCTCACAATGGGAATACAGGAGTGTTATTATGAAAATCGGAATTATTTCAGACATACACAGCAACATTTACGCTTTTAAGGCATGCACAGAGTACATGGAAAAACAGAACTGTGACGAGTACTTCTTTCTCGGAGATTATATTTCCGATACACCTTACACAAGAGAAACCATGGATTATCTGTATGAATTTATGGAAAACCATACCTGTTATCTGTTAAGGGGCAATCGTGAGGAGTACATGCTCACACAGCAGGAAGCCAAAGAAAAGAAATGCACAGAGCAGATGTGGATAAGTAACTCCGCAAGTGGAAATCTACTCTACACTTACGGGCAGCTTGTGGATAAAGATTTTGATTTCTTTCGGAATCTTCCAATCACATTTATTTATGAGAAAGCAGGTTATCCGTCCATTACCTGTTGTCACGGATCACCGGCGAGCAGCAGGGAACTTTTACAATTCAATGAAGCCCCGGTAAAGCAGTGGTTAGATAAAATCGACACGGATTATCTCATCTGTGCCCATACCCATTATCCGGGAGAATTCATTTATCGGGAAAAACATTATTTTAATTCTGGCAGCGTGGGAATTGCCATTAATGATGCTGGTTATGCACAGTGCATGATCTTACAGTCTGGGTTCGAGAATGGAACAACAGTGTGGAAGCCACAATTTTTGAAAATACCATACGATAACCGGAAAGTGGCACAGGATATGATCACCGGCGGTCTGCTTTCTATAGCACCGTGGTTTGTGAACAGCAACATTCTGACAATCCTTACCGGAATCGACTGTTCAGCCAAAATGGTTGAGTTGGCAGAAAAACTTGCGTTAGAGGACAATGCTCAGGCAAAGTGGCCGCACATTGATGAAAAATATTTTGAAGAGGCAGCCGCATATTATAAAATTCCGGATTACCGTACCCGAAAAAATGAAAAGGAACGTTAGAAAAAAGATAACATTTGCAGAACAAACACCATTAGATATAAATCCGGAAAAAACAGGAGATGATGAAAATGAATATAAGAACTGCAACATTACAAGACATCGACCAGATTGCAGCAGTGGAAAAAGAATGCTTTCCGGCAGCAGAAGCGGCAACAAAAGAGGAATTTGAGCAGCGGCTTTTACATTATGCAGATCATTTCTGGCTGATGTTCGAGAATGATACATTAATCGCATTTGTTGATGGAATGGTGACAGATCAGGAAGACCTGACAGATGAAATGTATGAAAATGCGTCCATGCATCAGGAGGATGGAGCATGGCAGATGATATTTGGTGTAAATACACTTCCGGCATACCGGAATCACGGCTATGCCGGAGAACTTTTAAAAAGAGCGATCGCAGATGCAAAAGACCAGGGAAGAAAAGGTCTTGTCCTTACGTGCAAAGACCGGCTGGTGCATTACTATGCAAAATTTGGTTTTGAAAATGAAGGCGTTTCAGAATCTGTGCACGGAAATGTCGTGTGGAATCAGATGAGACTGAAGTTCTAAAGTTCAAGTTGAATTCATGTAGATATCAGGAAAGACAGCAGGAGCGGATCAGTATGTTTTGGGAAAAGAAAACAAAAATAAGAAAACATATCATTTTTTATGGCAGAGTTCAGGGAGTGGGGTTCCGTTATTATGCAGTACAGAAAGCAAACCAGCTCGGACTGACCGGCTGGGTGAAAAACCTGTATGACGGCAGCGTGGAAATGGAAGTAGAAGGCGAGGAACCGCTGATCGACCAGCTGATCATTTTTTTACAAAACCGTACCTACGTTTGGATTGAAAATATGGATGCAAAAAGCATCCCACTGGAACATGATAATGGATTTTACGAGAGGTAAAAGAATATAAAATAAGGAGTGTGACAGCTATGCCATGTACAACAATTTTAGTAGGAAAAAAAGCAAGTTATGACGGATCAACAATCATCGCAAGAAATGATGATTCAGGATCCGGACATTATACTTCAAAAAAACTTGCAGTGATCCACCCGGAAGAACAGCCAAAAATATATAAATCGGTCATTTCGCATGTCGAAATTGAGCTTCCGGAAAACCCGATGCGTTATACTGCAATGCCAAATGCAGAAGAGGGCGAAGGTATCTGGGCAGCCTGCGGAGTGAATGAAGCCCATGTCGGAATGACAGCAACCGAAACAATCACATCCAATCCAAGAGTTCTCGGAGCAGATCCGCTTGTAAGATATCAGCCAGCAAAAGACGGAAAAGAAGAAATTCCTGGAGGAATCGGGGAAGAGGATATTGTATACATTGTACTTCCATACATACGCAGTGCAAGGGAAGGTGTCAGACGTCTTGGCAGCCTGTTAGAACAGTATGGTACTTATGAAATGAATGGAATTGCATTTCAGGATGCAGATGAGATCTGGTGGCTTGAGACAATTGGCGGACATCACTGGATTGCACGAAAAGTACCGGATGATGTTTATGTCATGATGCCAAATCAGTTTGGAATGGATCAGTTTGATCTTGAGGATGCACTTTCAAACCAGAAAGAATATATGTGTTCCGCCGATCTGAAGGAGTTTGTTGAAAAATATCATTTGAACCTTTCGCAGGATGGAACATTTAATCCGAGAGATATTTTTGGAAGTCATGATGACTCCGATCATGTATACAATACACCGAGAGCATGGTATATGGCACGCTGCCTGAATCCGAGTACAATGAACTGGGATGGACCGGACGCAGATTTTACACCACTTTCTGATGATATCCCTTGGTGCATGGTTCCGGAGAAAAAGGTGACGATCGAAGATGTGAAATACGTGCTTTCTTCTCATTTTCAGGGAACACCGTATGATCCGTATGCATCTTATGGAGATAAATCCATGAAAGGTGCATATCGTGCAATTGGTGTAAACCGGACAGATTTCTTAGGAATCATACAGATGAGACCGGATGCAGAAGAAGACAACCGGGTAATCGAATGGGTAGCATTTGCTTCGAATGTATTTAATACAGCTGCACCATTTTATACAGATGTGGAGAAAGTACCGGAGTATTTTGCTAATACGACCGGCGATGCTTCGACTGATAATTTTTACTGGGCAAGCAGGATGATCGCAGCCATGGCAGATGCTTCTTATAGTAAATCCATTTTCCATATTGAACGCTATCAGGAAAGAGTCATGTCAAAAGGACATGAATATATCAACCAATATGATGAACTTCTTGCGAAGGAAAGCAACGCAACAAAACGTATGCAGCTTCGTCAGGAGGCAAACCAGAAAATTGCTGATATGGTAAAAAAAGAAACTCAGGATACTTTGAATAAAGTATTATATGAACTTAGTAATCAGATGAAAAATGCATATTCCAGATCAGACGCATAAGGAACGATTATATTTGGACATAAACTTGCAATTGATGCAGAAAAATGTTCCAGAAATTAAATGGTTAATTGTGTTGCTGGTGAAAGAAGTTAAAAAGTATTTCAAATCAGAAAAGGAAGAAATAGAACAATCGGAAGTTATATGTGGAGGAGGATTATTATGAATACAGTTAGAATGATTTTATGTGGAAATGTTGAAGATAGCAGAATGAATCCAAGTGAAAAAGTAGGAGTAGTATCAGTGGTTTTTGTTTCTACAGAGGAGGAAAAAATTAAGAATAAACTTAAAAAATTGCAAGATAAAAATCCTGAAAAATTTTATATGGAATACGTTACTCCATTAGATGTTGACTTAACAAGTTTAGAGCACTATCCATCGATTGAAATATCAAAAAATGATTTACAATAACAACTTCCGGTTATGGAGGATACGTATGCGAAGAAGAGACAGAGAGGTAACAGAACATAGTGAAATCATGCATATCCTTGATTCTGGCAAGGTTTTGCATCTCGGTTTAGTGGATCAAGGAAAGCCATACATAGTTCCCATGAACTATGGCTATGTTTTTGAAGGAGAAAAGCTCGTATTTTATTTGCATGGGGCGTTAGAGGGGCGTAAACTTGACATTATCAGAAATAATTCTGATTGTTGCGTTCAGATTGAGTGTGATGTACAGTCATTTTCAGGTAAAGTAGCCTGCCAATATGGATGCAGCTACTATTCTTTTGATGGATTTGGAACGGCAAAGATTGTGGAAACACCGAAAGAAAAAATCAGGGCATTGAGGGCATTAATGAAAACACAAACCGGTAAGGATTTTGAGTTTAATGAGAAATTGGTTTCAATTGTTAATGTGATTCGAATTGATTGCGATTATTATACCGCAAAGCACAGACCATTGCCAGGCGCCGAATAAAGTGGTAAAAGAATGGCTGATGAAACAGGGGTATGATTGTATTAAACCAGAGTATGCCTTTGGAAACAGCCGGATGGATAGGTTGGAAATCATAGGAGAAAATGAGCCTTGAGGGCAGGGCTCTAAGGGAGAGAGAAATCTATGATACGAGAAATTGAGAATAGAAGAAGTATAAGAAAATATAAACCAGATGAGATCGAAAGAAAGTTAATTGAAGAGATCATATACAGTGCTTAATACCAATCAGCATACTCCATTCGAAGAAATCGTTGAGTACAGATAGGTAAATCGTTGTTTGTTGATTTGGTAAGTTCATATTTTTACTCTGAAGGAGGGGTAGACATGAACATATTAATTATAAATTGTAGCCCAGTTAGAAATGGAGCTACCGCTGAAATAGTGAATCTTGTTAAAGAGCACGTAGAAGAAGGAAATGTGGTTAAATCTGTTTGCATAGATGATTATGATATAAAGCTGTGTAAGGGATGTAGAAAATGTCATGAAACAGCAAAATGCTTTCAAGAAGATGATGTAGACAAATTGATGGTTACATATGATTGGGCAGATAAGATTGTATCGGTTTCTCCTTCTTATTGGGCAGATATTCCTGGACAGTTTAAGGTATTTATTGATAGATGTACACCTTGGTGTAATACACATCAACCACATGCAAAAATAAAAAGTGGGAAAAAGGGATATACAATTGCGTTAAGAACAGGTCCAAGTATGCCTGAATGTGAGAGAATTATTAGTAGCATAGAACATTTTCATGGACATTTAGAAATAGAATCATGTGGCAAACTTGGATTATGTGGAATTGAATATAAAGAGGATTTAGAAGATAGAAAAGAAGAGATAAAGGATTTTTGTGAGTTGATTAAAAATTCATAAATTACAATTGAACGAGTAAAGGAAAAGCGCATTATGGAATATAAGGAAGTTCAAAAAATAGCAAAAGATACAATTGAATATGCGAAAAAGAATATTTATGCTGGAATGTCTCTTATAGAAATTCGAGAAATGTGTGAAAGAAAAATGTTAGAATTGGGTGCGGACTCTTTTTGGTATTGGGATATAGGAGCATTTGTTTTTGCTGGTGATGAAACAACGATATCTGTATCTGGAACTAAATATAAAACAAGTGATAGAGTTATTCTTGAGAATGATATTATTACGATAGACTTAAGCCCACAAAGGGAGAATATATGGGGAGATTATGCGAGAACCCTTATTATTGAGAATGGCATTGTAGTTGATGATGAGTTTGCGTCAAATGAAGAGTGGAAGAATGGTGTGCATATGGAAAAGCAGCTACATAAAGAAATGATGCACTTTGTTACGCCGAATACTACATTTGAAGAATTGTACTATTACATGAATAAAGTTATCGAAGATAGCGGATATATCAATCTTGATTTTATGGGAAACTTAGGACATTCTATTGTGAAACAGAAAAATGATAGAATATATATTGAAAAAGGTAATAAGTCAAAGTTGGATGATGTTGCACTTTTTACCTTTGAACCTCATATAAGCATTTCAGGTTCGAAGTATGGGTACAAGAGGGAAAATATATATTATTTTGAAGATGGAAGAATAAAAGAGTTGTAATTTAGGAAATTGATATTTTATCTATGTAAAGAACCCGACAGCTTCACGTTTGACGGAGTAATGGATATGAAAATCAGAGAAGTGAATGAGAATAAAAAGCAATTTATAGCATTATTGTTATTAGCTGATGAGCAGGAGAGCATGGTGGATCGCTATCTTGAAAAAGGTACTATGTATGTACTTGAAGATGGTGATGTAAAAGCTGAATGTGTTGTCACCGATGAAGGTAACGAAATACTTGAAATCAAGAATATCGCAGTCGATCCGGAAAATCAGGGAAAGGGCTATGGCAAAGCACTAATTGATTTTCTTGCCAGTAAATATGCAGATGAATATTCTGTTTTGCAGGTTGGAACAGGTGATAGTCCATTGACGATACCATTTTATGAAAAATGTGGATTTGTTCGGTCTCACAAGATTCCGAATTTCTTTACGGACAATTATGACCACCCAATTTATGAGGGCGGTGTACAACTAATAGATATGGTATATTTGCAAAGATGTTTATAGAAGGTCTGTTCCGGTAGAAAGGAAAACAAATTGTACCTATAAATCGATGTTTTTAAAGAAGTATAGTGCATTATGTAATAGATGAGGAGGCGTGTGTATGATAGGCCTTTTTCTACAATTCTGAAGTTTATCAGCTGATACGGGACGGCGTATCGGATATGCACTGCATGAGTGACGCATATTTAGCGGATGAATTAGAACAGGAATATAACAAATAAGCTTTCGGAATCTTGAGCTTCCTGACCAAATCCATCAGACGGAGGGAGTTTGAACCTAAAATGGAACAGCGTTTTACTGCTGAAAAAAAGGACATAGAATCGTGGAGGACTATTTTGAGAACATACGAGAATAAAGAGGAATTTAAGAACGAGATAAATAAAAGTTTTGCAAAGTACATTTCAGAATTCAATATTATTCCAGAATCATTAAAAGATAAGAGAGTTGAGGAAGTTGACAGAACTCCGGCAGAAAATCTTGCTTATCAGGTTGGCTGGACAACGCTTGTTATTAAATGGGAATCTGATGAAAGAAAGGGTCTTCATGTCAAGACTCCTTCAGATAATTTTAAGTGGAATCAGCTTGGCGAATTATATCAATGGTTCACAGATACATATGCTCATCTTTCGCTTCAGGAGCTGAAAGACATGCTGAATGAGAATATTAATTCGATTTATGAAATCATTGACTCATTAAGCGATGAAGAGTTATTCGAGCCACATATGAGAAAGTGGGCCGATGAAGCAACGAAAACAGCGGTCTGGGAAGTATACAAGTTTATACATGTTAATACGGTTGCTCCGTTCGGAACTTTCAGAACTAAGATTAGGAAATGGAAAAAGATTGTACTATAAAAATCTGAATTGACCGAGTTCTTTAGAGCGAGGGATACTTCTTGTCCGAAGGGCAAGAAGATGGAACAGAGAAAGAGTTTAAAAACTCGGTATTTGGGGAGGTAAAGAGTGTATGAAAAAGAAACTGCGTATTCTGGTTATTTTAATTGCTGTGTTATTGGTAGGAACAGTAGGTTACTATTTCATGCCAAAGAAATTCGGTAAGAATGTAAATCCTTCTGAGGTAGACCATATAAATGTGTTCGATGGAAATACAGGAACTGGTTTTACTATCACCGATTCAGAAGATATCGAATATATAGTGGCGAATATTCAAGGTATTTCAATGAAAAGAGATGGCATTTCACTTGGAAGAACAGGATACAGTTTCAAAATTAGTTATATAAACAGCAACGATAAAGATATCATACCTGTATTTATTCTCAATAGTGATAATATAATTTGTAAAGATCCATTTTTCTATAGATGTGATGGTGGATTATGCTTTGATTACTTAAAAGCATGTGAAGAGAAATATAGAACTAATGTAACAGAATCTATAGAAGAAAAATAACTTCAAGTTTGTTTGTGCATTGATGGTTATCTTGAGCTTAGGAGGCGTTTAATGAA
>ERZ1026856.320-NODE-320-length-32394-cov-15.180525_pt1 | contig 32394 bp, 40 predicted proteins | sample MGYA00380158_ERZ1026856 | MGnify/ENA primary metagenome ERZ1026856 (study PRJEB33269, sample SAMEA4719794) | human gut metagenome | biome: human-associated habitat; feature: organic feature; material: feces | place: Cameroon | collected 2013-10 ...
AATTCTTTTAGAATTTTCAGGGTTGTCTTATTGTTTAATTATCAAGGTTCTGTTGTTTGCTGATCACTTGGCTTTCCGCGTCAGCAAGGACTATAATATCATCCACACCTACTCTTGTCAACAACTTTTTTGAATTTTTTTCAATTATTTTTCTGATCTATTAAAACAGGCCCGCGATACCGGTAATTGTATTCAGCAGCCAGTTGTGTTCATATAGATAATTCAGAACCGGATTCCCCGATATCTGTGCATACGCCTGAACACCAAGTGGCGTATTTCCGATCAGCGATATGCAGATAAATAAAACCCAGATAATCGCAATTCCCTCCAATGCGCCCAAAAGCAAACCGCCGGTTCGATCGATTCCATGCAGAATCGGGATTTCCGATAATGTCTTTGATACACAAAACAGTGCCACTACACCTGCCGTCAGTAAAAGCTGTACCAGAACATAGGCAATGCAGTTTCGGACGATGCAGGTTAAATACTGTACCAGATAGTCCTGAAAGCCCTGTACATTCAGCCCTGTATACACCTCTGCATTATTATGGTTCACGATCGCCAGCTTCAGGGCTTCCGGACACGGCAGTTGGTCAATCTGTATCATCTGCTCATTCTTCGTTTCATATGTCTGTGCCGGATCCAGTTGAAGCTGCCGGGTGATATAGCTTTCGATCTTCTCATCCACGTTGGTATTTTTCTGTAAGAAATCACTGACATATGGGCAGGCACGGCTGGACAGAAACATAGCTGCCAGAAAGGCAGCTACTACTACGGCTGTCCGAAACAGGCCATGTGCATAGCCCCTCCAAAGACACAGTGCCAGTATTACAATGATTCCAATTCCTAATATATTTCCACTCATAGTATTTCTCTCGCTACATTTCTAATACGCTGCATTCCATATGTTCGTTCTCTAATATGCTACATTCCATATGTTCATTCCCGACATTGCTTTTACGGTTCCGTCTGCTGTTCCCTCGTAGCTGCCTCGGTAGTTTTGGTTTCTTCTTCTTCTTCTTCTGCACGTTTCAGTTTGATAACTTCAGTTCCCTCGTCATAAACCACAATATACTTATGCAGGCTTCCGGTCGGAACAATATTCTCCACTTCCCGTGAAAAACCACAGGCAAACTTCATGTTTCCCTGAAAATCATAGATTCTGGATTCCGAAGCACCAATTACAAATATTTCATCTTCCGTTGCATAAATATTCCGATAGCCGAACTCTATCGGTTCTGAAAACCGCTGATTGCCATTCGTATCAAATACCCGCATCTGATATAAGGAATCCCCGTCTCCCTGATTCTTTTCTATAATTCCGATATAACGGCTATTATAGAAAATGCTCTGCACCTCTCCCCGGAAGTCGGTAATCACGCTCTTCTCACTCGGCTTTTCTTTCATACTGTATATTACAAACTGATTATCTCCGAAGGCGCAAACCGTATCATTATCCAAAAATTCCACCTTTGGTATGATCGTATCGCCCAGATTATTAAAGCCGCCCACCAGGCGATCGGTCGCATTCTGTCCTACATCATCAAAATTATACGCGGCAATCGAATTCTTCACCGTCACCCCATCAATGGTTATGTAACTGGTAACCAGCTTGCTTCCGTCCTCTGACAGTGCAATGTCCATCGGATATCCGCTATCTGCTATCGTCGTCCGAATCTCCACTAGGCTTGCTCCAAATTTGTCATACAACTCAATATAGTTTTCAGTCTCATTTTCCAGAACAACCGCTACGACCCCCTGCGATGCCACGTCCAGATTGCAGATGGTATACGGAGTTTCAAGAGAGCTGACCTTTCCATCTTTATTGAATATATATACAGCATTTCCATTCATATCGGCAGCCGCAACATACTCTCCGGACACAACTACCATCGGCTGTTTCATCTTATAGCTTTCCATCCACAGGGCGTTGCCCTCCTTGTCCAGATAGCTGATTCCTTCCTTGCTGTACTTGATCAGACTTCCATTGTATGCCACATATGACATCTGTGTAGCATCTGTGCTTGCAGTCTGAGAAAGCACTTCATAATCATCATAGGTCCGCTTCGTATATATATACCAGAAGATGCCTCCTGCAATCCCGATCACCAGTATAAGCAAAACAGCGATCCACACACCCATATGTCGTCTGCCGGACTTTACCGGTTCCTGTTCTGCAGGCTCCTCTGCCACTGCCGTATTCAGTTTATATACCTTCTCTTTTGCCATGATTGTTCCTTCTCTTTCCATCATTTGCAGAACTCAATATTACAGTTAAGTGTATCATATTTTTTTAGGAAGAACCACCCTCTTTTCCCAGAAAAGATGCCTCCGCCTCATTTTCCTTTGCCGCTACGGAATTGCCGGTATTATAATCTGCTGCCCGACGTAGATTTCATCTCCGTTTTTCATCTCATTTGCTTCCATAATGTTATCCACATACAAGATGGAATGATACATCGCATAACTGATCGAGGACAGCGTATCTCCATCCTGAACGGTATAGTATCTTGGTGCCATACCTGCCGATACCGGTGTATCGGATGTTCCAGCTGTACTTGCAGTCGGATCGGATGTCGTGCCGGCCGGATCGGATGTCAAAGCGGTCGTTGTCGGCGTACTTGTTGTTGCATCGCTTCCTGCGGAGGAACCGGATGCAGAATCATTTGTCGTTCCATCCCCTGCTGCATCCCCCGCCGTTCCCTGTCCGGACGAAGCCTCTGTTCCGGTACTGCCATCGGTTGCTTCCGTAGTATCTACATTTGCATTTACGGTTATAATATTGGTCTTGTCTTCCTCCGTCGCAGCTCCTGTCATCAGATCCAGCCGATGAAATGCAGTCTCCAGATTCTGTAACCGGTCATAGCTATTGATCACTGTAATTCCCAGTGCCAGAAACGCTACCGTCAAAAGAGAGCTGGCTACATACAGAAAGCTCACCGGCTTATGATCTTTTACACCACCCTTTCGTTTCTCCTCCAGACGGCTGCGGTACTTCTCCAGCAAGACCTGATCCCGCTCTGCTACATCCGTTTCCGCTTCTACCATATGATCATTCTGTACCATCATATAGCTCTGCATGGCATCATTCCGCGTATAATATATGTAATATCCGCTTTGCTTTTTCAGCCCGTTATTATCATACAGATACCAGGCATCCTCTTCTTCTAAAGAATCTATCATATAAAGAGCCTTATCCCGTCCCGGAAAATTTTCCAGATGCAGCTTTGTGATTTTGTCATTCACCTGTGTGGAGAATCCCATTCGTGACAGAAACCACCCAACCACCTCCAGATTCGGAAAGTATCGCTTTACCTCATTATAAATGTTGGTCCACACCTCATTGTTAAACTCGATCTCCTCCAGATCCAGTTCCATATTCTGTGCCTCCAACGCTCCGCTAATGAACAGTACCCCCTGATTTTCCACCTGCTTATATTCCCCCAGAAGAATCGCTCCCCGGGCATAGGTACTTCCCGGCTTTGCCAGTTGATTCAGATAGGTCATTACATAATCCTCTACATAGATTCTCCGATTTCCCTGCGGAGTGCCGATCTGCCGGATATTTTTAGGGAGCCGGATTCCCTGAATCTCCCCCTGCTGTTCTTCTCCTGCATTATCGTATATTACTTCTATCATTTCTGTTTCTCCCGCCTTTCCGATAACCCCTTCTTGTTGGCTTCATCATAGCACTGAGAAATCCGTTTCCTTATCAAATTTTGTCGTCCCCATCCTATATTTATACGCAATTTGTATAGTTATTCGATGCTTTCTCCATCGCCTCCCGCCTCTTTGACAGCCGCTTCTCTTCTCCGACAAAAGGCCTCATGTCTAAATCCATAACATTCGTTCATACTCTATCTATACGATTGAATAAAATAGGTAAAATGGTGTTCGATATGAAAAAAACGATATACTTTAATGCATCTGATGAATACGCCTACGAGGCACTGGGAAAAGAACTTTATCACCTGGTAGACGCAACCCGCCAGACGACGCAGCCCATCATTATTCTATGCATCGGCACGGATCGCGTCACCGGTGATTCACTGGGACCGCTGGTCGGTCATCAGCTCCATGCCTCTGCCAATAACTTCATCATATATGGAAATCTGGAGCATCCCGTACATGCGATCAATCTGGAAGAAACGGTAGACGAAATCTATTCCTCCTATCGAAATCCCTACGTGATCGCGATTGATGCTTCTTTAGGAACCCGTGACCACATCGGCTATGTCACGCTTCGCCAGGGTCCATTAAAGCCGGGGCAGGGCATTTCCAAGGACCTTCCCTCGATCGGAGACATCTCGATCACCGGCATCGTGAACCTATCCGGGCGTCCGGGTGCATTTCTGCTCCAAAACACCCGGCTCTATACCGTTATGAAGCTGGTTGACTGCATCGCACTGGGTATCAATCATGCGGAAGACTATTTCCCCGATCTGGAAGCCGTTACTACGGAATAAGAAGCCTCTCTTCATGCACCATGACACCGGCAGTCCAGCCATCAAAGGTCACGATACCGTCATACACAGAAGCGGAGCACGCAAAATGTCCCGGACAGATACTCGATTCCGTCCGGGACATTTTTCTTTCTATATTCTACTGTAGTTTATACCCTTATGCCTCCGGCTCCTGCCCCTTGTGCGGAGCTTCTCCCTTATAGATCGCCAGACCTTCCGAAATGGTATCAATCTGTTCGGTCTCCATGATACTAATAATATCATTCAGTGCTTCTTCCTTACAGATATTCTTACCCAGATACTTTGCATACTTATCGGTAATCGCCAGAGATGCCTGCTTTACTTCTCCGGCTACACGGACACTCTCTGCCTCTACTGCTTCCTGCTGCCGCTTCATGTCTTCCAGCTTGCCCAGACGTCTGCCATTGATCTCACTCGTGATCTCCTGCTTTGTCTGCTGTTCAAACTCGGTCAGTGCCCCCTGCTTCTGCTGTGCGATCCGATCCAGTTCTTCCTGAATCTGCTGAATCCGGTCATCATACTCGCCCAGTTCGTACTGGCTCTCATCCTTATCCTTGTTAATCGCATTCTTTATCGCCTGAATATTCTTCTCATTCGCCCGCATCTGATTCCGGATCTTCCGTCCCTCTGCAATGGTATCTCTATGGCGTACCTTTGTGAGATTAAAGATCAGGAAATAGATTCCCAATACGATCACCAGTGTAATCGCAATCACCAGTGTCATAAAATAAGATGCCTCTACAATCGGCTTTCCGGCCAGTACCACCTTTGAAAACAGCATGTACATTCCAAACGGGATGCCTGCAAGTCCAATTATAATCATAAGAAACAAGAGCATAAACTCCTTGAATCCTTTCGGCATAAACAGGGAATAGTATAACCCGGAACGGCAAAATCCCGGAACATGATTCTTCTTAAATAACGTCTTCATCTCGGTCTTTAACTGCCGGGACTTCTCCTTTGCCCCCGCGGTCTCCACATCTACCCGCTTATCGATCCGGTCTGACTTCTCCTTGTTCTTCTCGTCCTGTGCCCGCTTCATCTTCTTCCGGCTGTCATCCAACTGTTTGTCATAAGAGTCTTCGATTTCACCCTTACGCTTCTTTATCGTTGCATTTATCTCATCATGAATCGACTTATCCTCCTGTGAGATAACCTTCTTCATCTTCTCGCTCTTCTCATGAAGCTGCTTCTGCCGCTGATCCAGTTCATTGCAGGCAACGATTTCATCTCTCGCCTGAACCAGATAATCAACGCCCTGATTAAACAAACTATTATCTGTTTCCATTACCATACCTCCTCAGCTCGTCTTTATTTTATCAAACCCCATCTCAATTCACAACCATTTCTTCCATAATCAGACAAAAATATCACAAAAACTTCATAAAATATTATGGCTTTCCTCATTGTATGTCATTCAATAATTTTATATAATAACAATGTGGGTATCTTATATTATGGGAGGTTACAAACGATTGAATATATTATTCTTTTTAACACCAAAAAGTGAGGTCGACTATATCGAGGCCCCTATCACGATTCGCCGGGCACTGATGCAGATTCAGGCGAACACCTATACTTCCATCCCTATCATCTCTGATAGCGGAGAATATATCGGCACGATCACGGAGGGAGACTTTCTCCGGTACTTTAAGAATATCTCGACCGGCGGTCCCGACCCTGATCTGGCAGAAAATGTACTGACAATTCCGCGATCCGTAAGCTATGAGCCTGTATCTATCAACTCCGATATTGAGGACCTGATCTCAAAGGTTACGAATCAGAACTTTGTTCCGGTGGTCGATGACAACAAGAAGTTTATCGGTATTATTACCAGAAAAGATGTCATCCAGTACATTTATAAGAAACTGAAAACACAGGAAGAACAGGCATAACCAATCAGACAAAAAGAAGCATCAACATCCGGATCACTCATGTTGATGCTTCTTCTCTTTTATGTCCCATACGCTCATCCTACCGGAGATAATGCGGACGATGAGACGTATGAAATCGACGAACGATCCAAGCGACTCCATGCATCACACCCTCTATTCCAAGCCAGATCATAAACGTAATCAAAAGCTCACTCTTCTCCACCTGTATCCCTGCCAGTACATAGCAAAGCATCGTCACCATAAATCCACCAATTGCCAAAATACCATATAAATTCTTCATATCTACTTCCTCCTATTCCTTTTCCTTCCCTGACCGCATATGTACGATCCGTTCGAACTATCGGAAGCATACCATGAAGAAGTGCCAATCCATGGCAGGATTGGCACATTTTTTTATTTATTCTGTTTTTTCGTTTTTGTCGTTTTCGGTCTGCTTCTGATCAGACCCATCCGTCAGCAGATTTTCCGCCTCCATATCGATCACTGCGTCACTGATATATTCCCGGAACAGGATCACTACCTTAAACAGATCTCCATCCAGATATAGATGGAATTCTCCATCCTGAAGCTGAACCAGATCCTGTGCAATCGACAGCCCCAGTCCACTTCCCTCGGTACTTCTGGACTGGTCTCCACGCACAAACCGTTCCATCAGTTCATCCGCGCTGATATTCAGCGGTGCCTGTGATATATTCTTAATAGACAGCCGAATCTGCTGCTCTTCATGTTCCAGATCTATATATACTCTGGTACCGGGCATTGCATACTTATACACATTTTGAAGCAAGTTCTCCAGAATCCGGTAGGTTCTCCTGCCGTCCGCAAATATCATATGTGCATGCTCCGGTATGTTTTCTACCATTTGCAGTTCATGTTCCCGGAACTTATCCTCAAACTCCCCCAGCGACTGCCGGAGCAGTTCGCCAAAATCAATCGGAACCCGTTCCAGTTCTATATTTCCGGTGCTGATCTTCGAAATCTCGACCAGATCCTCCGTCAGCTGCTTCAGTCTCCATGACTTCCGATCCAGAACTTCTATATAATGTCGCACATTTTCGTTCTCTACATTTTCCCGTTTAATCAGATCCACATAATTGATAATCGATGTTAACGGTGTCTTAATATCATGAGAAACATTCGTTATCAGCTCTGCCTTCATCTTCTCATCATGAATACTCTTCTCAACTGCCTTTTGCAGGCCTTCATTCAGATGTGTAATGTTGTCAATGATTTCCTGCTCTGTGCTCATCGGCTTCTTTTTCGGATACGGAATCTCCAGCTCTCCATCCGCCAGACTCTGAGTAATGTTCCGTATCGCCTGTTCGCCTTTTGCCTGTTTTAGCAAAAGCACCAGCACCCAAATATTCAGAGCGATAATTAGTATAATATTCAGAAGGAATATCCACTTATTGCCTACTGCCAGCACAAGTCCACTCAGTATAACCATACTTACCCAGTACAGCACAAACAGTTCTACTACCCGTGCCTGCAGATTCCGCTGTCTTCCGATTGCAGCCACCAGTTTCCGTATCCCTCGACTGATCCAGCGAACCAGACTCTGTGACAGGAACATCTTTGCCTTTCCGCGGCGAACCATACTCAGCAGAGCCGTAATCGTCACCACATAACAAATTACATAAATTCCCGCCATCATGGCAATGTCCGGACTGCCACCATAGAACATCTGTCCCAGATATACATCTGAACTTCGGAGTAATACAAAAAAGCTTCCGATTATCAACAAAGGCATGAGTTCGATCGGACACTTATCCACAACGTTTAAGTAAACCTGTGGATCACCCTTTTCGCCGCGACCGGCAGTTCGAAGCATGTGCACAAGGAGTATGATTGACGATATTGCAAATAAAATGGCGATCACCAAAGCCGGGATCGTATACGGATACCAGTTTTCAAATATCCGGTTCCACTTCCAAAAGGTATCTGTGTATGGATAGGTTATATACACACCGACATACAGTACCTTCCCCGGTTTTAATTTTTCCATCCACTGCATATGCTTCGTTACAAACGCATCCGTCAGGTAGGAATTCGTAAAGTTAACACATTTAACCGTATACTCACCACTATCCGTCGGTCGAATCTCCAGATATTCCTTACAGTTCTTCAAATCATCCAGACTTCGGACATTGGTGTATACCGCCTCGCTGTTACTCATATAGTATACAATGTTTCGCTGTTCATACTCCAGATTCATCTTCGCACTCATATAAGACAGATAGTCCGTTCCTACCTTCTGCTTCAGAATGGATGCCCGACATGCAAACGGCTGAAACAGAACATCAATATCACCCAGATTAAAGAATTCATCTGCATCGAAATATAACTGATCCGGCACCGTATACCAGCCATATTGACTGGAATAAAACATATCGTCTCCCGGAGAATATACAAATATATCATCTCCCCGATAACCGATATAGGAATTTGCTGCGAATTCACTATCGATATAGGGACCTGCTACAGCCGCCGTTGAGTCTATTCCGGCTTCTGCACCTCCGTCTGTCTGCGGTTCTATCGACAATGACAGTTGTTCCTTCATCTCAGCCTCAGACAAACCGTTAACCGATAGATCATTCGGGCTCGTATATGCCATAGCCAGTGCAATATAGTCTTCCTTAGACATAACAACAAATGAATTACAGTCATCGATCTGCTTTGCAGACATGCTAATGGAATACCAGTCCGCATGAAAGTCCAGATCCTCATTTGCCTCCAGATCTACGATCCCATAGTCTGAAGTGGAATACTGATAGCCTCCATCCTCCAGAAACTGCTCCGGTGACACATACTGCTCCCTCGCCACATACAGACTATCATTATACGTCACATACTGCATGTTCATCTTCTTTGTCGGAATATCGTGCCATGACTTTACATAAGCATCGCCATCCAATGCCGCCAGTATATTCATCAGTTCATCTGCGAACTTCTGCGTCTCGGTGAACTCCCTGCAGTCCAGATCCTTATAGCCAAACTGCCAGCCCATTGCAACAAAGAAGCAGGTGGCAGCAAACATACATAGAGATGTAAAACCAAGTGCTATAATGCTTATGATTTTCTTAACCTTCTTTGAAGTCGGCATCGCAGTCTCCTTCCTCCTCTAGTCCAAATGATCCATCTTATAGCCTACACCCCACATAACCTTGATATACTTCGGTTCCTTCGGGTTGATCTCAATCTTCTCCCGAATCCTGCGGATATGTACAGACACAATGTTCTCCGTTGCATAGGAATCTCCCTCCCAGATACTCTCATAGATCTGAGAGCTGGAAAATACGATTCCGATATTCTGCATAAACAGCCGCACGATCTTATACTCTGTCGGTGTCAGCTTTACCGGTTCTCCATCCAGTGTCACCTGTTTTTTATCATCCTCCAGCACCAGTCCGCCATTTACTAAAACATTCTTTCCGGTTTCCGGCATGCTGCCAAGCTTCGAATAGCGTCTTAACTGGGACTTCACTCTGGCCACCAGCTCCAACGGATTAAACGGTTTGGTCACATAATCATCTGCCCCAATGGTCAGACCCATGATCTTATCTGTATCCTCTGACTTTGCAGACAGGATAATCACCGGTATATTACTTTTCTTTCTCAGTTCTAAAACAGCATGGATTCCATCCAGATTCGGCATCATGACATCTATGATCAATAGCTGCATACTCTGTGAATTCACGATCTCTAAGGCTTCCAGACCGTCATATGCCTTCCAGACGGTATAACCTTCCTGTTCCAGATATATGCTGATCGCTTCCACGATCTCTTTATCATCGTCACACACTAATATATTCATCTCATTGACACCTCTTCCCCTTATTCTCCCTTATAGTATAATGAACGAACCTTACAAAAAGTTATGCAGAATTATGAAGATATTCTTAATATGAACCCCCGGATTAAAACAGCGTTCCATCCTCCTTCGAAAGATACAACAGGCTGCTGGTCAGTTCATCTCCCTTTTCATTCACATAGGTCCGGTATTCCTGATAATCGATATAATACTTCTTTCCCCAGGAGGAGATCTGAAGCATAACCCGCTTATGCTTGCAGCCGATGATTCCGGTCACTGTCACAAAGTGACTATGTACCGCCAGATGTCCGCTATTAATAAACTCCTGCCGTTCGTTCATCGTATAAAACGGAACCCCCCGCTTCATAAATACCAGTGGCGTGTTCGGTCCGATAGACAGAATCACCGGCAGATCCTCCCGCAGCATCTTGCGCATCACCTGCAGCATCTGCTGGTCGTCCATAAATCCCTTCCAGGCAATCGTCATAGGAATCCGATATTTCAAACAATATCTCCGCACTGCCGATGCCAGTGCAAAGCCATTCATACCGCTTCCCGGAATAATCATGGTAAACGTAGCGGTTATATGCTGCATATACAGCTTATAATCCTCCCAGTCGATCACCGGTCGTGCCATCCGTGCCAGGCTCGTAGACGCAGTACTGTATCGCCGGCTGCTCTTCGCCAGATATAAAAATAAATCTCCGACTGCAATGGCACCGCACCCCCACTTATGAAGCAGGTACTCCCGGCTCATCCACTTATCCTCTGAAAACCAGTTCTGATCTCCACCATAGGACTTGTGTCCTCCATGACTGATACCCACGTATTCCGGGCGTTTCAGCTCTATTATCTTCATTGTCATTTTCCTCCTGCTTCTTACTTCCTCTTCACTTTCAGCGGCTCTCCGGCCATTTTCTTCTACCGCTCGTGTCCGGTCTTACACTCCAGTCTGCGCATCCTGTCATCCGAAAAGAACATTATGCACAACAAAATCGTACATAGAATCCAGGTTGCCGGCTCTGATATGATTACGCCAAAGTATCCCATCCGGTCTGTCAGTACCCATGCTACCACCAGCTTTCCCACCAGCTCGATACTGCTGGATATCATCGGCACAATCTTGCGTCCAAGTCCCTGCATCGCATTTCGCAGTACGATCAAAATCCCCAGTACAAAGTAAAACGGGGTATCAAATCGTAAATACCACCGGGCAGTCTCTACAACCTCAGCAGACGTTGCACTCGATATCAGCTGAATCATAACCGGCGCCAGTGTATACACAGCTGCGATCACGATCACAGACCAGATCCAGGATAGCAGAATCGCATCCCGAATGCCGGTTCGTATACGGTCATACCGTCCCGCCCCGTAGTTCTGTCCGGTAAAGGTCGCTGCAGCAACTCCCAGCGTACTGAACGGCAGCATGAATATCTCACTGAGCTTTCTTGCAATGGTATGTGCCGCAATAATGCCGGTTCCCAGCTTATTAATCGCCCCCTGCAGGATCAACGTACCAATGGATACCAGACAAAGCATAAATGCCATCGCCATACCCTGCCCTAACAGATCCCGGATCATGCCTCCGTCCGCCACAAAATCGCTTCGTTTCAGATGCAGCTCCGGACATTTCTTTATAATATAGATCAGACAGCATACAAAGGAAATCGCCTGTGCTACAACCGTAGCATATGCCGCACCCTTCACATCCAGCTTCAGTCCACCTACAAACAACAGATCAAGTCCGACATTGATCACGGTCGCAACTGCCAGAAAAATCAACGGTCGAATGGTGTCTCCCAATGCCCGCAATACGGCCGCACACAGATTATATGCAGCTGTAAAGATCATAAATAAAATGATCACCCGGATATAACCCGTGCATCGATCCATGATTGCCTCCGGTGTATTCAACAGGTGCAGCAACGGAACGATCAGAAAATTCGATGCAATCGTAACTATAACCGTAATTCCTGCACACAGACAAACCGAATTTGCTACCGCCTGCCGCATCCGCTTCATGTCTTTGGCTCCATAATACTTCGAAACTACGATTCCAAATCCATTTCCCAGTCCGTTCAATGCACCAACGATCAGGTTAAACACCGGACTGCTGGCCCCGATTGCCGCCAGTGCGTCCTCTCCCAGCAGCTCTCCGACCACCTTCGTATCTACGATATTATAAAGCTGTTGAAATACATTTCCGATTAATAACGGCAGCGAAAATGCCAATAACAGTCGTATAATGTTCCCTTTTGTCAAGTCTTTCATGTATAGTTCCTCATCCGTCTATTTCAAATCATTCTTCCGGCTGTCTGCTCCAGAGATAGCAATACGCCTGTGTTCTGGCGGCGAATGGCTCCCCTTCCAGAAGCTTCTTCACTTCGCTGCGTGTATACCAGCCGGCCTCGATCTCCTCCAGATCCGAATCACTCGACCGGATCTGTCCCTCAGCGACACCCACGATACATTTATTCTTCTCATTACTAAAGCCCACGGCACTATAGCTGTCCGGTATGATATCTTTGACCTCAACCAGTGTCAGTCCGGTTTCCTCCCGCAGTTCCCGTGCAGCACCCTCTTCCGGTGTCTCTCCCGGCTCGATCAGACCTGCCGGGAAATTATATACCCAGGTTCCTGCCGCCATACGATACTCTTTATTCAGAAGAATCCGCTGACCGGTCTGATCCGTCAGGATCAAAACAACGGCATCGGTCGGATGGGATACCAAGTCCGTATAGCTCTCCATCTTTGGATCCCGGCTGATCATCTCATATACCTTTTCCCTCTGATCGGCTGTCTGATATGTAATATCATACCGCGTGATAAAATGTCCCTGCTGAACCTTCTGAATCTTCTGAAATTCCATATATATCCGCTCCTTTTCCCTGCTATCCGAAATGATTGGCTTCATTGTACTTCTTTTTTTGTACTTTGACAACCGAAGAGCAGATTACTATAATAAAAGTCACGATATTACATTTATCAGGTACTTTACCACCATTTTATTTATATAAAGAAGGGATTCTACTATGGAACTATATATCGTCCGTCACGGAGAGACGGAATGGAACAAGAAGAAACTGCTGCAGGGTAGTACCGATATCCCCCTCAGCGATAACGGAAGACTGTTGGCACGCGTATCCGGTGAGACACTGGCAGATACTCCCTTTGACCGGATCTACTCCAGTCCACTAAAACGGGCATACGAAACTGCCTGTCTGTTTCGCGGTGATCAACCGGTCGAGATCATCCGGGATGATCGTCTTCGTGAACTGTGCTTCGGTGAATACGAAGGCCAGAACATGTCTGAACTGCTGGCAGATCCGAATGGCACCTTCCAATACTTCTTCCGACAGCCCCAGCTCTATCAGGCTCCCCCGCATGGTGAAACACTGGAACACCTGTGCGAACGGACGGCCTCCTTCATGGAGGAGGTGATCCTCCCCCTTCAGTCACAGTGCCACCGTGTTATGATCGTTGCACACGGTGCCTGCAACAAAGCACTCATGACCTATGTAAAGAAGCACGATATCTCTCAGTTCTGGTCCGGCGGCCTCCAGAAGAACTGCAATGTGATCCTGCTTACTCTTGATCATAACCGCTTTGATATTCTGGACGAAACCCATATCTTCTATCCCGAAGAACTCCTGTCCAAATAGCAGGAGTTCTTTTCCCTATCAATCCTCACCTTTTTCCTTTCTTCGACATAAACTATTCATATATCACCGCCCAGGCGGAGACCTATGGAAAGGAAGGATCAATATGGATACTGTTCGTTGTCCTCAAGGGCGCAGAGCACCGAATACTATGCCCTGCAGCAGAGACCATTTTCGGGATGATGACACCCGATTCCCGATCGGCATGTCCTATGTCCCATGGCAATCATGGGGGAATCTCTATTCCCCGGAAAAGGGTCTGTGTGAAGGGACCATATTCGCGGAACTCAATCAAATCTTCTGTGGAAAGCGAGGGAACCGTGCATGAACAACATGAACCAACGGCAGTTGCTGAGATATATCGACGCTGTGAGTCTTGCGCTCGACGATGTAACGCTCTTTCTGGACACCCATCCGCAAAATGCAGATGCTCTGGAATATTACCGTGCCTGCAAAGAAAAACGTGCCAAAGCCGTACAGGACTATACCAGGTACTTTGGACCATTGAATCGCTACAACGTAAACTGTAACAATGAATGGCAGTGGAACCAGGGACCATGGCCATGGCAGGGGGAGGTATAAGCTATGTGGATCTATGAAAAACGCCTACAGTTTCCGGTAAATATCAAGGAAACCAATGCGAAGCTGGCACAGGCGATTATATCGCAGTACGGAGGAGGGAATGGCAACGGATATACTATTGAAAGAACGAATCCGCTATGCTATGCTAATAGCAGAATTTAAGTATCGAAGGCTTTGTATAAATCTCCTGTCTGACGGTCACACTGTAAACGTAGCAGACAGGTTCAGAAAGGACATACATATATGGAACGAAAAGATCTGGAACGCACAATTTTGAAAAGTATTATATTTTTGGTAATCGCAGCCCTCATCGTCATGCACTTTGACATCGCGCTGAAGGGACTCTTTTCCCTGATCGGCTTCATGTCGCCGATGATTCTGGGCTTCGCTATCGCTTTTGTTATCAATATTATTCTGGTACGTCTGGAACGGATCTACTTTCCGCATGCCAAGAATCGTTTTCTGATCAAAAGCCGTCGTCCGGTCTGTATCATCCTGTCTCTGTTAATCATTCTGGCTGCTATCGCCTTCGTCATCGCTATGGTTATCCCGGAGCTGATCAATGCATTTACTCTCCTGTCTAAGGAGATCATCGAATCCTATGATACTATTCTGGAAAAAGCTGCGACCTTTGTGAACCGGATCCCGCCACTGAAACAGTGGCTGTTTACAAACTTTGAAATCGACCTTGCTCATCCGACCGATATCGACTGGGAAAGCTTCTTCGAAAAGGTCGTTACCATGATCATCGGTACGGACGGAGCCGGACAGGTCGGATCCATCATGGACTCTACCGTGAACTTAGCTTCCAGCATCGGAAGCGGTGTTGTCCGCTTCTTTATCGCTCTGGTCTTCGGTATCTATGCTCTGGCTTCCAAGGAAAAGCTCAGCCGTCAGGTAAAACAGCTTGTATATGCCTATCTGAAGCCCCGGACCGCAGACCGGATCTATCATATCTGCAATGTGGCAAATGAAACCTTCTCGAACTTTATCGTAGGACAGTGTACCGAAGCAATGATCCTGGGTGTTCTCTGTATCATCGGTATGTCTATCTTTCGCTTCCCGTATGCAGTCATGGTCGGAACTCTGGTCGGTGCAACCGCTCTCCTGCCCATCATCGGTGCCTATCTGGGTGCCATCGTCGGTGCCATCATGGTATTGACGCAGAGCGGGCCCCTGCAGATGCTTCTGTTCGTCGTATTTATTATCGTCTTACAACAGATCGAAGGCAATCTGATCTATCCAAAGGTCGTAGGCTCTTCTGTCGGACTTCCCGGCATCTGGGTTCTGGCTGCGGTAACGATCGGCGGCAGCCTAAACGGTATCTTCGGTATGCTGATCGGTGTTCCGCTGGCAGCTACGATCTATCGTCTGCTCCGGGAGGACAGCCAGAAACGTCTGGTAAAGAAGAAGGGACGAAACCTGAATATCCCGGATGGTCTGATCAACCAGAAGGCCAATATTCTAAAAGAGACAGAAAAAGAAAAGGAACAAACCCCTGAAGAGTCTGTTCCTTCGGAACCGAAACATCCGATCGATACGATCAACAGTGCAATGGACGAGATCGTAACTGCGTTGCAGCCGGATGATACGGAACATGAATCCGATTCAAATGATTCGGAGCATCCTAATTTGCAGCCTTAACCTTTGTCCACAGCTCTGCAAAGTACTCCTTTGTCTCCTGCTCCTGATAGCGGAAGACTTCGTCATTCGCACCATCATTTCTCGGAAGATATGCGCTGATTCCGACATAGTCCTCAGCCGCTGCCTTCTCCCGTGCTTCGATCACCGGTGATGTATAGCCCACCTCTCTGGTATTGGCATATGCATTTTCCGGATCCAGCATAAAGTTGATATAATCATGTGCTAACTGTGTCTGTGTACAATCCTTTGTAATCACCATGGCATCCTGCCAGATATTCGTACCCTCTTCCGGTGCGGAATACTCCAGATCTTCATTCTCTGACATGATATAGGATGCATCGCCGGAATACACAACAGCGATCGCCTTATTTCCGGAGATCATATTGTCGATCACATCATCTCCCGCATACACCGGTGATACTGTATTTCTCTGCTCGATCAGCCAGTTGTAGGCCTCATCGATCTCTGCCTTATCGGTGGTATTCATAGAATAGCCGAGTGCCTTCAGTGCAATCATGAAGGAATCTCTTTCTGAGTCATACATATAAATATTTCCGGCATACTTTTCGTTCCGCAGAAGTTCCCAGCCCGCCTGCACATCTGCCTCATCTACAACCGTCGTATCATACAGGAATCCAACCGTACCATAGAAGAACGGAACGGAATAGGTATTATCCGGGTCAAACTCTCTTCCCATAACCTCCGGATCCAGTCCATCAGCATTCGGGATCAGCGACCAGTCGATCGGCTGCAGTTCATCCTCCTTTACCAGACGCTCGATCATATAGTCGGAAGGCACCAGTACATCATAGGTCTCTCCGCTCTGTATCTTTGTATACATGGACTCATTGGAATCAAAGGTCTCATAAACCACCTTGCAGTTATATTCCTTCTCGAACTTACTCAGCAGGCTGGTATCGATATACTCTCCCCAGCTATACACCTTCAGTGTCGGCTTGCTACTGCCTCCGCAGCCACTCAGCATACCTGCAAGCAGGGACATACCCGCTGCCATTGCCATAACCTTCTTCCATGTCTTTTTCATCCTTTTTTCCTCCTAATCAGATATCTCTCGTTTACAGTTCACCGGCTTCTGCCTGAAGTGCCTGTTCTGCTAACCGGGCTCTTCGATCGCGATTCTTTCGAACCAGAATCGGAATCACATTGATCAGAACCAGGGTAATCACTATGACTAAAATTACAATCGTTGACAATGCGTTGATCGTCGGATTCGTCCGCTTTGTCATGTTATATACAATAATTGAAATATTGGATACACCATTTCCCGTTACGAAGTAGGATATCACAAAATCGTCAAAGGACATGGTAAACGCCAGCAGTACACCGGCATAGATGCCCTCCTTCAGCATCGGCAGTATCACCTTCGTAAGTGCCTGAAACGGGGTAGCCCCCAGATCCATCGCCGCATTCGCCAGATTCGGATCCATGTTCCGAACCTTCGGATACACACTGGTGATCACATACGGCGTACAGAATGCGATATGTGCCAGCAGCATGGTCACATAGCCCTTCTCCAAATGCAGAGATGAGAACAATATCATCAGTCCGATCGCCGTTACGATATCCGGATTCATGATCGGCACATTGTTTACGTTAATAATCAGTTCCTTTATCACCTTACGCGACTTCGATAACCCGATCGCGGTCAGGGTTCCAAGGATCGTTGAGATCGCAGTCGCCAACAGTGCTATGGTAATGGACACATAAACGGCGTTCATGATCTCTCCGTTTGAGAACAGATTCTCGTACCAGCGAAGCGAGAAGCTCTCAAACCGTGTCAATGACTTTGATGAATTGAAGGAATAGATCATCGTCACAACGATCGGAAGATAAAAGAACAGGAAACATAGGATAATGTATAGGATCGCTCCCACTTTCTTCTTTTTCATTCGCTACTCCTCCTCTGATTCGTCCCGGTCGATCCGCTTCATAGATGTAATCGCAATCAGGATAATAAACGCCAGAATCACGGATATGGCACTTCCAAAGTTCCAGTCTCCAACAGATATGAACTGATTCTCGATCAGATTTCCGATCAGCATATACTGTCCGCCTCCCAGAAGCTTCGGGATGACGAAGGTGGAAATCGATAACAGAAAGGTCATGATCACACCATTTAACACACCCGGAATCGACAGCTTGAAGGTCACCCGCCAGAAGGTCTGGAACCGATTTGCTCCCAGATCCATCGCTGCCTCATGCAGAGACGGATCGATCTTGCACAGGGAGGTATGGATCGGTATTACCATGAACGGAAGCAGATCACTGACCAGCCCGAGTACCACCGCAAAGTCTGTATACATCATTGTAACCGGTGGGATTCCAAAAAATCCAAGAACCGTATTAATGATACCATTGTCTGATAACAGGCAGATCCATGCATAAGTCCGCAGCAGGGTGTTGATCCACATCGGAATCGTAACAAACAGGATCAGCAGGCTCTGCACCTTCTCATTAAAGAAGGTAATAAAATACGCAAGCAGATATCCGGCCACCAGACAGATCCCTACCGACAGCAGACCTAACTGAAAGGACTTCACAAAGACTGCCATGTAGATCGGCTCGGTCATACGCTTGAAGTTATCAAAGGTAAACTGGATATTCACCAGATCATTGCCACCGGTTGTAACCGAGTACAGCACGATGAGCAGCAGCGGCACGATGATCATCACCAGTGCCCATACCATATATGGTCGTATCAGTTTGACAAAATGCTTCATTTGCTGCCTCCCTGTTCCCAATCCATACGATACATAACATGAATATCATCCGGGCCGAAGGTCAGACCAACCTGCTTTCCAACCTCGAAATAATCTGTCGTATGAATCATATAATCCCGTTTTTCCGTTTCTACTATAATCTCATGGTGGACTCCCTTGAATATAATGGACTTTACCACACCATGGAGCTTCGCCTGCTCCGGCTCTACGATATCGATATCCTCCGGCCGGATCACAACCTCAACCGCTTCATTCTTCTTAAATCCCTTATCGACACAGTCAAACTCATATCCATCAAAGGCTACCAGCAGATCGTCTAGCATGCAGGCTTCGATAATATTCGACTCTCCGATAAAGTTCGCTACAAATCGGTTCTCCGGTTCATTATAGATATCCTCCGGTGTCCCTACCTGTTGGATAATGCCCTCATGCATAACCACTACGGTATCCGACATCGAAAGTGCTTCTTCCTGATCGTGCGTAACGAAAATGAAGGTAATGCCGACCTCCTTCTGAATCTTCTTCAGCTCTACCTGCATCTCCTTGCGCAGCTTTGCATCCAGAGCTCCCAGCGGCTCATCCAGCAAAAGAACCTTCGGTTCATTTACCAGTGCCCGTGCGATCGCTACCCGCTGCTGCTGACCACCGGACAGTTTCGTTACATCCCGCTTATCAAAGCCCTCCAGACCTACCAGCTTCAGTGTCTTTTTCACCTTATGCTCGATCAGGCTCTTATCCATCTTCTTGATCTTCAGGCCAAAGGCGACATTGTCATATACATTCAAAAACGGAAACAGTGCATACTTCTGAAAGACGGTATTGACCTCACGCTTATATGGCGGAATCTTCGAGATATCGACTCCGTCAAACAGAACTTCTCCGCTGCTCGGCTCGTCAAATCCGGCGATGATCCGCAGTGTCGTTGTCTTTCCGCAGCCGGAAGGACCTAACAGAGTCAGGAACTCATTTTCATGGATATTCAGATCAATGCCCTTCAGCACCTGCTGGTCGTCAAAGTTCTTCGTTAATCCCTTTAATTCGATTAATACATTGCTCATAATCTGCCTCCTCGTTTATCGATCTGTTAAAAGCTCGGCGGGGTGGATACCCATAACAGCACCGCTCCCTGCTTCGACGTAATATAGTGCTTCTGTGCCGGCGTAAAGTAGAAGGACTCCTCCTTCTTTGCCTTGAATATCTGTGTACCAATGTGGATCTCTACACTTCCCTTTAAGACATAACCGAACTCCTCTCCCTCATGCGGGTTATCCGGGTAGGTCGAGCCGCCGGCCTCGATCGTCACCAGAATCGGCTCCATCATGTTCTTCTGTGCATTCGGAATGATCCACTCGATCGTATTCTTTAGCTCTGCATCTGTCTTTTCAAAAAAGTCACCCTTACGGAACACAATCTGCGTATCCTCGGAATCATTGAAAAATGTCTTCAGATCCGTTCCCAGACACTGCAAAATATCCACCAGCGTCGCTATGGATGGGGAGGTCAGATCCCGTTCCACCTGAGATATGAAGCCCTTCGACAGTTCTGCCCGATCTGCCAGTTCTTCCTGCGTCAGCCCCTTCTGTGTCCGTAATGCCTTGATTTTCTTACCTATTTCCATCTCATTTACCTGTTTCTTAATTCTAAACTCTAAGTTTAGTTTTGCTAAACTCAACAAGTCAATTATACATAGTTTTAGCATAAGGTCAATAGGTATTTTAAAATTTTTTCAGCATAGATTAATAAGAATCCGTTACAAGGAGTATTTCTATGGTGATTGCCGCCGCTTATATCCGAGTCTCTACCGATGACCAGACTGAGTACTCGCCGGAGAGTCAGCGGAAGCGTCTGCTGGACTATGCCCGTTGCCATGATATGCAGATCCCGGAGGACTATATCTTTCTGGATGAAGGGATCAGTGGCCGAAATGCAAGAAAGCGTCCCGCATTCCAGCGGATGATCGCTCTCGCAAAAACGAGGCATGCCTTTCAGGTCATTCTGGTCTGGAAGTTCTCCCGCTTCGCCCGTAACCGTCAGGACAGTATCTTCTATAAATCCATGCTGCGAAAGGACTGCGGCATCGACGTCATCTCTATCACAGAGCCGCTGTCTCAGGATCCCACTTCGATCCTGATGGAAGCACTCTTAGAGGCTATGGACGAATACTACTCGATCAATCTGGCACAGGAGGTAAAACGTGGTTTACAGGAACGATTCTCCCGCGGTAAACCGATCTGCTCTCCTCCCTTTGGCTACCGGCTGTGTGCAGATGCCTTCGAACCACATCCGGAGCAGGCCGCATGGGTGCAATATATGTATCAGGCCTATGCCGACGGACAGTCCCTAACACATATCGCTGAATATCTGGAGGATCATCGAATCCGCACGAATCGCGGCAATCCGTTTCACTCCCGCAGTATCAACTATATCCTGTTGAATCCGGTCTACAAAGGAACGCTCCGAAAGTGTACCGCCCCGGCTTCGATCTATGACCGCTACTACCAAAGCTCTCCCATGAGCTACGTCGATCATGCCCATCCGCCTCTGGTCAGTCCTGCCCTTTGGCAGCAGGTACAGCTCCGCTGGCAGGCGGAGCATACAAGTCCATCCACACAGCAAAGGCTCTCTGCCTGTCCGGCAGACAAAGCATCGGTTCCCGGTCAACAGCAGCCGATCGGAAATCCATATTTTCTAAAAGGTGTCCTTTACTGCAAGTGCTGTGGATCCGCTCTCATCCAGATCCAAAAAGGGTATGCCTTCCAATGCAGCGGCTATAATCACGGGCATTGTAAGCAGTCGCAGTACATTCGGCGAACCAAACTGGAAGCCCACATCTACCGGAGTGTGGCTCCCTATCTATCGGAAGCCGCTCTTACCCGCCTACAGGATACCTCGCTGTCGGCGGCAGAACGCAACCAAATCCTGCTTGTCCACGGTCTCTCCTTCCGATATACCGACCATCAGGTGGTCCCGATGGTGAATCCGGTGCCGCCATGCGATATCTGTCGCAGCGATATTCCATGAAAAATGCCAGAGTCGCAGGAGTACTCACCGACATTGCAACGGAGGAACTGGGGCATGGTGAAATGATCTGTGCCATCGTTCATCAGCTCACCCAGAATCTGTCGATGGATGAAATCGAACGCTCCGGCTTCGATAAATACTATACGGATCATACTCTGGGCATCTGGCCGCAGGCGGCCGGCGGTGTACCGTTCAACGCCTGTGAATTCGCTGTAAAGGGAGATCCGATCACCGATCTTCATGAGGATATGGCAGCCGAACAGAAGGCTCGTACCACCTATGATAATCTGCTTCGGTTATGCAAGGACTCTCCGGATGTATCTGCGGTTCTGAAGTTCCTGCGTGCCAGAGAGGTCGTTCACTTCCAACGCTTCGGTGAAAGTCTGCGGATGGTACAGGATGATCTGGATGCAAAAGACTTCTATGCATTCAACCCTGACTTCGACACCTCCGCTCCTTGCGTGGATATGAAGAAAAACTGCGGTTGTTGACAAAGAAAAAGCATAGCGGCAAATGACCGCTATGCTTTTTCTTTGAAATCCGATGAAATTGTTTAACTTACGCCTCTGCAAACATTGGAGTAGACAGATAACGATCTCCGGTATCCGGCAACAGTGCCACGATCGTCTTGCTCTTATTCTCCGGTCTCTTTGCCAGCTCGGTTGCTGCCCAAACAGCAGCACCGGAAGAAATACCTACCAGTACGCCTTCTTCTCTACCGATCGCACGACCTGTCTCAAATGCTGCGTCATTCTCAACCGGAATAATCTCATCATAGATACCGGTATCCAATGTATCCGGAACAAATCCGGCTCCAATACCCTGAATCTTATGTGGACCTGAATTACCACCACTTAATACCGGTGAGCCTGCAGGCTCAACAGCTACAATCTTCACATTTGGATTCTGCTCCTTCAGGTACTTACCAACACCTGAGATTGTTCCACCTGTACCAACACCGGCTACAAAGATATCTACCTTGCCTTCTGTATCCTTCCAGATCTCCGGTCCTGTAGTACGATAGTGTGTCAATGGATTTACTTCATTTACAAACTGTCCCGGAATAAAGCTATTCGGATATTCCTTCGCCAGTTCCTCTGCCTTCGCAATGGCACCCTTCATGCCCTTAGAACCATCTGTTAATACCAGCTCTGCACCATATGCCTTCATCAGATTCCGACGTTCTACGCTCATGGTCTCCGGCATCGTAATAATAATCCGAAGCCCTAATGATGCTGCTACAGAGGATAAACCAATACCGGTGTTACCACTGGTTGGTTCAATAATAACGGTATCCTTATTTACCTTGCCCTTCTCGATCGCATCCTCAATGATAGACTTTGCAATTCTATCCTTTACACTGCCGGCCGGGTTAAAATACTCCAGCTTTGCAAGGATCGTAGCTTCCAGTCCTCTCTTTGCGTTGTAATTATTTAACTGAATGATTGGGGTTCCACCTACTAAATCTGTAATCTTCTGATATACTGCCATGTCTCATACTCTCCTTTAATCTAATATTTACTCCCTAAGGTGTATCTTGAAATGAAGTATATCCTATTATTCCTAGTGTGTCAATAGGTTTTTAGGATTTATTTTTTCTTCGCACTACATTATTAACGGAAAGATGCTGAAAAAATGTCCTATCGCAGTAAGTCCAGCAATGTATATTCTCCTTTTGGCACCTTTGACATTTCGTGATACTTTTTTATAGCGGACACAAGAACCATTGGATCACTAAAATAGTTCTTCGCAAAATCATATGACTTTACTTCTGACATTTTTAAATCTTTTTTGCAAAAAACACTTGGCTTTTCCCCAGACTTTTTAAAATCCTTATACTTGTCCTCATTAAAAATAATTAGCATTTCTATTTCCGGAGCCGTTACTATATTAATAATATCCACTTTATCGGCATATGCTTTACTAAGTTTAAAATTTTCACGTCTTGAATCAAGGATTCTAATAACAGATATTTTACCTTTAAATCCCTTTCTCAAATATTTTTCTTCAAACTTCTTGCCCTCCCGGCAGCGAATCACTTCCTCTTCAAGCATCTCTTCTCTACTAAAAATCAAAAGTTCATGATCCAGAAGTATATCTATAATAGCATTTTCAGCCGAACCTTCACAAATACAAGCCTTATATTTTGCTAACTCCATAAGTACCTCCTACACAAGTACCGATGCCATACTCTTCTTTAGTTGTATATAAGCCTCATATGTCGGAGTCGTCCCCTCAAGAAAACCGCTCTGATATGCATCACTCTTCTTGATATCGTTTCGTTTCAATATGTTTGATAGATTCTCCACCGTAATTCCATTACGATTTCTGGTGATAAATATGCTATCATTACGTTCATATTCATCAAGTAATTCCGGATAATGTGTGGAGAAAATAAGCGTTCCTCCATTTTTATTCAGTTTACTTTCCATAAAGAATCGCAGTAATGTTGTTACAATTTCTTTATTAAAGTGGTTCTCCACTTCATCCACCACCATGTATCCACCGCTCTGTAATACTTCCTGTGCCAGTGTAAAAGTAATCATCCCTTTTACTGTTCCTGATGAAAGGTAACTGTTAAGTTCTACCGGATTATTAAGAAGTATTTCTTCTTTTCCCTTAAACTTTAAATGAATTAAGGTCTTGCTGTCATTTTCATCAAAATGTAACTTCTCAACGGTTGGATCCAAAAACGTAATAACTTCCATCGGAATATCTTCTGAAAATGGAAGAACATTTTCATTTGTATATTTCAGCAGATTTACAATGCGCATATGTTCCTTTGTCTTTTTATTTCTGGCAATCATGATACTGACATCGTCTGATAAAAAATCCTCCTGACGACTTCTGACCATTACTGGATCTTTTCCTAAAAAGTCAAGCATTGCCCTACGAGTTGTCACCTCATTTATACCTTTTGCCCACAAAGTCTCTGAACGAATGCCATAACTTATTCCCTCTGTCTTTCTTTTTTGAGAAGTAATCATCGTTTCCAGCCGGCAAATCTCATTCGTCTTTCTGGAAAAGAAATATATATTCAATTTTACTTCATCTGAGTCACCCAATATGTCTCGGGTCTCAATATGATTAATCGGTTCATTATTAATCATTTCTAAAGCAAGCAAAATAACCTTTAAGACAGAGGTCTTTCCTGATGCATTAATGCCAATAAATCCAGTTGCAGAATTCATATAAATATTTGAAAATAATGGATACAAAATATCTTTTTGACCTTCTGCTACTCTCTGCTGCGCATAAAAGAATAAATCCAGTTTTTCCTTAAATAAGGGCAACCCTTCCGCTGTAATACGAAGAAGTTTCATATTTACCTCCAAATTTATAAACGTTTTTTTCGTTTTTATTTCGCAAGTAAACTTATTATATCACCAGAAATTATATTTATCAACGAATTTTCCGTTTTTAAAATCTCAATGTTAACGTATCATTACTTTTTGCAGTTCCTTTTCAATTATTTGAAATATAAATCGAAGCCATTGATTTTTCATCAAACACTTCTCTCCCATACAGCGTAATCCTTGTAGCTATCTGTTCCCGTAATTCTCCAAATACAAAGGCTACTGCCAAAAATATTTTAGCAACAAAAAATCAAAAAACCCCATCATTATCTCTTAACTTTTCTGCAATGTGTTTTGCTAACATCGGAATATCTTGTATTGCATCATCACAATATTCTTTATACTTTTCTGCACCAAAAAAATCTCTTTGGTTGTATTGAACTCTTCCTTCACAACATTCCTTATGCAAAACTTCTAATTCAGAAATTGTAATCAGATAATTTCCTTTCCCAGACAAAGGATCTTTAAACAATTTCCATTTCCGATTTCCTTTAAACGTATCAACACATTCCTTAAGACTATCGATTATATTTTGGGGACAAGAATCCTGTACCCTGAATACAAGCATTGGTATATTACGATATCTGTCATCTTCAATGTACATATTATATCTCATCCATTCAATTGGAATGCGACTATGAATAAGTCTGCCTATACATTTTTCTTGATTTTCTGAATCCGCTTTCGTAATATCATGCATAATCTCTTCTACTCCTTTTGAATCATCTTCATATCCTTTTTTAAAATAATCACATAATAATTCTAATTCCTTTTTCATGAGGTATTCTCCTTTTTTAATTATATCCTTGCAGTTTTACTCTTCTATTTCCATCATTAAAATTGTATGTAGATATAATTAATCATTTTCCAACCTCCGATGATTGTACAATAGGCTTTGAAATTTCTATTGTGGGTTCCCATTCAGCAATAATATCAATATTGTAATTCTGAGTAATTACTACATAATGTTTTAAATTTAAAGCCTCTCCATAACCATCCGAAATTTGATTTATTTGTTCTGAGAATTCACCATCTTTTACTTCATAAATTATATTCTGAAAGTCATTATCCTTATATTTCCTTATTTCATTTTCAGGATAAAGGTTGCTTTGCACAATTCCTTCATCTAACATACGCACTGCTTGAACCATACCAAAATTAATCATTACGCAAGTTTGATTACTTAACAGTTCTATAGTTAGTCCCTGCTTCTCGCCATTTATTAGTTGCACTTGGTAAGGTGCTTTTGGAATTGTACCAACAAATACCTCTTTCCATATTTCCATATCTTTTTTCTCCCAATATCAAATTTTGTACACTTTCCAAAACGATGTTTTCTCTGTCTACAATCTTTCGCCCTACTTTTTGATATCTCTTTCCTTTCATTAAGTACCTGCATCATTTTTGCTATTGCAAAAGCAGGTCATCTCCACAGCATCAAGTGCTATGAAAGCAATGCGTTTGCATTTTTAATATTCAGTTGTGATTTCGGATATTCTTATACGAAGTCATTATTAAATATAGTCTTTCATAATGTTCCAAACCCTTTTTACTTCGTCATTATATTTCTCATTCAACTGATTTCTTAATTGAACATCTGCATCATAAATAATGAAATCGCTTAACCCGCCTCTTGAAGCAAACAGTTTACTATAGCTTTCTATCAAGTATTTCATTTTTTCACCATCGCTCTCATCCGAGTCAATACAATTAACTTGTCCCATAAGAATTCTTAATATCCCGTTATATTGTCCATATCCATATTTTTGTACCATTTTGCCAATCTCTATATACGCCTCTCGCAACTGCAAAAACTCTTCATTTCTTATCATTCTTCTATCTCCAATCTATTGTAACGGCGTTTTTCCTACAACTTCAAAAGTCCATGGTGCATCTGTATACCAAACGGAATTATCTGTTTAAATTTCATCACTCATAATGACTTCAACAAATTATGCAATATATCATCACTCATAATTTTTATAGCTCCTTCCAGATACCCAATATCATCATATGATATAGAATAAATTTCTTTTTCTTCCAGCAAAAAAGATAATACATATTTATCCTCATTTTCATCTATTTTATTGTACACCCAACTACTCTCTCTTATAAATTTATCAATAACTTCATTCCTTTCGTTTAAAAATCTGCCTGTAATATCACATTATTTTAAACTTAACTGTTTTATCTATCCTATTCCAACTGATAAAATCAAGGAATCAAATTATCGACTTTCAACATAAAGTCTGTATCAAAATTACTGCTTTTATGAAATCAAATCCGGGGTTTCAATTTCTAATTCCCCTTCAATATAAACTCTATCCCCCTGTTTATGCATCATTTTATTCTCAAACTCTATCAGTATAAGTTCATCACATATTGAAGTCTTAGCATAAATCGTATACTCATCAACAACTTCCTTAACTTCAATAGTAGCTTTTATATTAGACGAATTTTCAATTTCCTGAATAAAATTCAATTCACTATTCGTAATATGCGAATGACTTACTAAATCTATTCGTATTTCAGCGACTAATGTATCTCCTATGTTCCTTAATTCTGTTTTGTCATTATCATTCAAAAACTCCGAGTATTCAATATAATGTACTATAAGTTTTTTATTATCTATAGTATTCACTACTACAAATCTTTCATATCCATCAGCTATAATATTTTGAATTATCATCTTCATAACAATTTCCTATCGCTACTTCATTATATGTTTTCTGTTCCGCTTTCTGGGCATAGCTCCGTTATTTATTTTCCCTTTACATTTTTCACATATCATTTCCTAATTGCTTCCCGGAGAAAATCATTACTATTTGATGTAGACCATAAATAATTTGTCAGTGCATAGAAATAATCTCGTCGACATATTCTTTTAAATCTTCTTCCAAATCTTCCCTTATAGCAATCATTGATTCCCAATTTAAATCTTTTCCTATATCATAATAATTCACAGCATCACATAGCATATTCAATATTGCCTCTCTTGTCTGATACTTCATTCCTTGAAAATCAAGTATTACATAGTCTTCAATTAGCAGCAAAAGTTGTTCTCTGGAATAAGCGTGCATTCTAATTTTATCATCCATATTGGAGACCAACTCCTCTAATTTTTTTCATCCAATACCCTTAACACCTCCGTTAATCACCCGCTAATTCAATTGTGATATAGATTCAAGATTGGTATATTTCTTTGTATATGTCATCATCAGTAAGTCCTTTATCTCAGGAATTCATTTGATTTTATCAAATACTCCTTCATTAAGGAAACTCGTCTACCATCCAATTCTCCAGTATCAATCTCAACATCAAATTTAAAAACAAACCGGTTAGCAATTTCATTCTCCAGTGTTTTTAATTCCTCTTTATCCGTATGCTCACATAAAAATTTCAACCATTCTTTAGCTTCTTCTTGATTCTGATTCAATAAATAGTCCTTTTTTTCAGTTCTCATTAATTCAATTGTGGTTATTAACTCATTTAAAATATTTATTAACTCATTATGACTTTTCTTATCTATAATATTCATGTTATTCTCACTTCCATTGCATAGGTATTATTTCTATCCAATTGATTGTCCCCCTGCATCCAGCAGGCTGTCTCCTATCGTCAGTTCTCCTTCCTTATCAAAAAAAGAAGTTCAAAAGTATAACCCTAATTAAAAATACATAATATCAATACTGCTTACATTGCTCCTAGCATCATAATCTGATGATATTTTTCCCCAGCTATATTCCATTTTCTGATTAATACCTAGTTCATTTAATATATCATCGTGTAATATTTTTCTTTTATCCTCTTCCTTTTCCGAAAACTCTTTCTCGCAACATATCAAAGACACCATATATATCTTCCCATTCCTAAAGAATAAACTTACAATATATTTCCTATTATCAATAATTTGTTGTTCATCTAAATAAAAGCTTCTCACCCCATCTTGATTCTTATAGAATTTTGTGTTTTTAAACTGTTCAAATGAAAAACCATGGAAAATGGTTAATTCATCTGATATTTTAAAAAATCCATTGCCGGTATCTAGCATTGTTAGTTTCCTCCCTTGTAGGTTACCGGATGTCCGAAAGTATAACCCTAATTCAAAAACAATATTTTATAGTAAACATTTCGACTTCTTAATTTCTATCATTTCTTTTTGATTCAAATTTTTAAATTCTATCCCAACGAAATCATCTCCTAGAAACAATAAATTATTTAAGTCATTAATCCTATATCCATTTAGAACACGCTCTCCAATATCATCCTTTAATATTAAAATTGCATTTTCTGACTTCCAAAATTTAAATCTTCCATCTATGGTAACATTCATATTATTCTCATTGAAATCCTTATTACATATACTAATTCCCATACCCTCATTTATAATTACGGGAGTATCACTAATACTATTAATCATTTCATCTTGAACAAAATAGCTAATATACTCTATCATTCCATCTTCCGGATTAATTGCTATGTCCAACGGGGGTTTGCGCTTATCCTCATAAAACAAATGGAAATTTTGTCCTATTCTTTTATCAACAACTGATATTTCAAATAAAACAAGCCCTTCTCCCATACCTTCTATTCTTCGAATATATTTCTTGTTATTAAATACTTTTTCAAATTTCACTTTTTTGCCTCTCTGATTAAGCATCCTTTCATCAATTGTGCATACAGAAACTGACATGCATTCCTATATCACAATATTACGTCCCAAATCCAAATCCGCATCCCTTTGATATTTTTTTGTTATTGGCCCCATATACTGTTTTGCTATTTCCAGTATGTCTTTATCAGCTCCCAACATTTCCAATACTGTTATAGAAAAAATATTTAATAAATTCTCATCCGCTTCTGTTGATACTGTTTCAAAATAATCGAATATTTCTTTTATCTTTTTTTCATTATTTAGATTTTTCATCAAATCAATAACCCTTGGCATAATAATATCTTCTACAACAATCGTATCCAATCTTTCTCCGAATCCTTCTATATGTTCATCCAATTCTTTTTTTATTGTTGGAAAATAAATTGTCATTTGTTTCAAAAAATCATCTATCGACATAATATTTAATAATCCCCTTTATTTGAATATTTTAGATTTTTCTTATCGGTAATGTTGCTTATGCTGCTTCTTTTCAAAATCATTTTATTATTTCGATATATTCAAACGGAATATTGTCTGCCAACCATACTTTTTCGTTTCCATAATAAAAGGCAATACCATTCTTCCAAGCTTCTAAAGCATTGATTTTAAGAATAATTGGCTTATCATCATGTCTCTTTCCAACTTCAAATGCCGTTTCAGTATCAATTGAAAGATGTACATATTGTCTCTCTTTCGGTAACAGCCCCTTTTCTTGAATAGACTTTAAAAATCTTCTGGCTGTTCCATGGTACAATATTTCTGGTGGTACTTTTTTCTCTTTTTCAATTTTCATTGGAATAGAATGTCCATAATATGCTTTTATTTTTCCATTGAAAATCTCATGCCTTTTCTTTTCTGACTTTTGAATCATTATAATCAAATCGTTTTCAGATACATTTCTCCACTTCTCTTCCTTATGCAACGCATCCAATAATTGCTCCACCGGCACCCAACCTTCTTCATCCATTTCTAATTCATATTCCCATGGAGCATGACGAAGTGCATAAGATATTTCTTTACTTAATTCGGTATAATTAATCATTTTTTAACCTCCAATGCTTGTGCAACAAATTGATATATTCCAAATCCATCCAAATATAAAACATAATGTTTGGGGTTCCAATAAGCAAAATCTTCTTCATTAATCTTTTTTAATTCCTCCAACCAATCAGAATCAATCACCTCAACAACTTTATCGTACGCATCATATAATTCAGGAGTAAATCTTGGTGAAGTGTGCTTGAACCCAATTACGGTAATAAATTTAATTTCCGTTTCACATATAACATCATTTTCGTCATAACCTTTAATTATAATTTTTACATCCATGTTTTTAAACTCAATTTGAGGTTCACTTTCCAAACTAGATGAAAACATCGGTAACTCATATTTTATTTCACTCTTCATATTTTCCCCTTTAAATCTTTATCTACACTTAAATGATACATATACCATACTTCTTTTCGTAATACTTGCTAAAATTCATAATATTATTCCAAGGATTATGCTTCTTCATCCCATTATCAAACTCAACGAAATCTCGCAGGGTGTTCTCCTCTTTATGAATCTTTTCCTGTAATCTTTTTGAAATATCGTTTTTATCAATTAGGAAACTTGCATTTCCTCTTTCTTCTTGGAAAATACATGCATCAAAATATAACACAGCGATATAAACATCACTTGCATTTCCTTTAATCAGCTCATATAAGGCATGATTAAATATTTTTTCAATATCTTTAATCTTATCAATTTGCTTATAAAAGCAGTTTACAAGTACAGAATTTATGTCTGTTGGAAATACATCTGATGTAAACTCGGAAACAACTACTTCATATTTCTTATCTCCGCGTAATAATTTTACAACCTCGTCATTCTCTATTGCTTTATCTATCAATTCTTTATAGTCCATTTTATATCCTCCCCACCAGTACTCAGCTTCCTCGAATTGATTAACTGTTATATCTGATCTTTTTTATCCATTGCTTAATTCCCCTCTTCTACTTCTGTATTAATTAATGTTTGATAATTATATTTTTTATATGCATTCTCCGGAACATCCAATTGAAATATTGATATATCTTCTGCATCATAAAATAATATAAGAAAACTAAATACCGCTGATGCACTAACCAAATTTACAAGGTTAATTCTCCGTTTTCAAATTTTTCAAGAATTTTTTGACGCTCTATACTATCTTCGGATCTGAATTTCTTACGCAAACTTATTACATCATTTGATTCTTTAATGCTACTTCTGTCTTTAATTATCCCTTTATTATATAAAATTCCCATAACAGCAGTACTCCTGTTAACCTTATTACTATTATTAATATAAATGTCTACAAGAATGTTATATAATCGCTGACAAGGCTTACAATATGACAAAATCGAAACAAATGATATCGTTTCCGGAGATGCATCAATATTTTTTTTAATTATATCTAAATATCCCTCATCTCTCGTAGCCTCATACAATATTTTAGCGATTTCAACACTTGCTTCACTTGGTATTTGTAATAAATAAGGGCTTTCCTTTAAAACCTTGATT
>ERZ1026856.321-NODE-321-length-32393-cov-20.596852_pt1 | contig 32393 bp, 49 predicted proteins | sample MGYA00380158_ERZ1026856 | MGnify/ENA primary metagenome ERZ1026856 (study PRJEB33269, sample SAMEA4719794) | human gut metagenome | biome: human-associated habitat; feature: organic feature; material: feces | place: Cameroon | collected 2013-10 ...
CATAATATTTGCCTTTCTGACCGTTTAGCCGCTGTCACAGCTTTCTTCCCGGTGTCCGGGGTGTTTTTTTATCTTACGAGAATATTATACACCCATTGAGTGCATTTGTCAAGGGGTTTTTGAAAAAAAATAAAAAATTTTTTGAAAAAAATAAATGGCGGCAAAATCGCTCTTGCCGCGCACTTATTTTACCTTATTTCTTCTTCGTTGCACCACCCGTTAGCCGTACACCCGCCGAAGCCCTTCAGCAGATACGGATGTCTCGACTTTCCGAGCCGGTATATCCTCATGACCTTTGCTTTTCCCGGCTTGCACCCGAAGCCGATAAGCGCGTTCGCGTTCCGGTAATGCTTTTTCCCGGTAAAGACCACGGTGTCGCCGACGGATATCACCTTAGAGGGATGAAGAAGCCCGTCAACGTCGCGCCGGAAGTCGTCCATCGTCAGCCCGAACCGCTTCAGCCAGTGATCGCAGTCGGCGTGATTGCTTGCATAGCCCTTTTTGTACGCTTCTCTGTGCGATACGATGACCGAGGCTTCCCATCCCCATCTCCGGCAGATGTCGGCACATAGAGAAACAGCCGCGTTGTAGCACGCCTTGAAGTACGTCTCGTCCTTCAGCCCGTCCTCGCATATCTCAAACTGTATGTGCGGATACGGAGGATAGTTGTAAGAGCCTTTCTTGCCGTTACCCACGCCCCACGCGCATATCTTCTCCGGAAGCAGATGAAGTATGCCGACCGTGCCGTCAGCCAGTTTGCCGATCATATAGTGAACCGCCTTGTTTACGTTCGGTCGGTTCCAGTGATTGCCGTACTTGTTGCGCCCGATCTTTGCGATTATCTCCGCGCGGTCGGGATCGTCGTCAGACGGCTGACAGTACCTCGCCACCGAGGTCTGGTTAACTCCGGTCGAGTGTACCACGATCCCGACCGGCTCACACTCCTGATATACCGTATAGCACCTTGACTGGGTGTGAAGGCATTCGGTTATATTCATTATCTGCCCTCCTCACCGTCATCGGCGCCGGTCTTGTCCCCGGAAAGCTGCTTGTATATCTGATGCGCTCCCGTCGCCGCAAGCCCGGATACTATGCCCACGGCGACCGCCGTGATGATGTCCCCGGCAGGGAAGTCAGGCATTATGTACATTCCCAGTACGCCAAGCCCTCCTCCGAATATGCCGCATATCACCGGAAGCCACTTGTTGTCGAGCGGTGTCGCCTTGATAAGCTGCGCGGCAAGATAGCAGATGACCGTTATCGCCGCAATTCCCGTTATTCCGAAATCCATATGTTTGTCTCCTTTTCAGTATTTTCTGTTTTCGGTTTTCCTGTAAGCGTCAAGATAAATTTCATCTTTCTGCTTGTTGTATGTAACCTCATAGCACATACCGTCTCGCAGTGATGTTGCAAAGAGAGCCTTGATGTTCCCGAGGATATAGCAGTCCCACACCACAAAAACATCTTCTGTTACGATCATGACATTCGTTTCATCAAGATTTTCGTTTGTGTAATCTCGCACAAGTGTCTTTGCTTTCTCGACAAACTCTGCATTAGTCATATTTTTTCTCCTTTCAGAAAATCACCGTCTGACAGGTTATTTTTGTGCTGTCCCAGAACGGTGTGTTGTCCTTGTCAGGCGCGTTCGTCAGACCCCTGTATGTGATGCCGGAGAACTCTTTGCCGTTCTTATACCCGTCCTCATACCCCTGAGAGTACGCCTCCTCGACATACTTCTTCAGCTCCTCCGCCGAAAACGCCTTCTCTTTGCCGCCGATTATTACTATAGGCTTCATATTTGTTCTCCTTTCAGGTTAAAAAATCGTTTGTTTCAAGAAGTATCTTGTATACCCGGCGCAGGTTCTCTATCGCAAGCACCGCCCGGTTGTTCTTGTAGTCGGGATGAGCCTTGCAATACCTCTCATACTCGTCTATCTCGACAAGCACGTCGTCAAATTCTTCCTTGGTACGCCGGAGCTTGCGCAAGACCTCCCCGTTGAAGCGGAGTATCTGCCTCCGATGCTCGTCCGCCGCTCTCATGTCGTCGGCAAGTATATGCCCTTCAAGCCGCTCCTGCGTCTCAAGAAGCGACGTTTTTATTTCTTTAAGGTCTTTAATCACGTCTGTATTAAACGCCCTCCCTATGGCTTTTATCATCGCCGTCCAAGGGTTGACCCTGATAGGCGTTATCTGTATGAGGGTAAGCAGGATGATTATAGCACCGCCGCTCCCCCACAGGATTTCTTTAAGTGTCATTTCTCAAGCTCCTTCCGGACAGCTTCCCGATACCTTTCCGGAATCTGCTCAATCGTAATCTTTCCAAGCTTCACCTGAATCGCAAGAAATTTAACCACCGGTCTCACCTCCTGTTATCATCTCAAGAAGAGCCGATTCAAGGGCAGAAAGACGGTCTTCATAGGTTGGAGGAGGTTCAGGATCGTTCTCATGGAGTTTCTTAAAATTCTCAACTTCTAATATTTCTTCAGAAGTCATTTCACGAACCACGCCATTTATTGAGATTTTCATGTTATTTTGCTCCCCCATATTTTTATTATCATTCCTGTTTTAAACCATGCAGCATATGAGCCTATTGAAATTTTATTGTATGGCTCATATTTGGCAGTTCCTGTTACAGAACGATCTCCAAAATGCAATCCACCTGCCAAGTTAAGATACTGAGCTGTATTTGAATTTGCAGTTTTCCAATTGTTTAACCATAAACCCGATGTAGAATCACCAACAAATGCAGCCCATTTCCATGCTCCAGCATTGGATGTTGATGCAACAAGCTGGGTTCCTGCCCTTACTTCTACCCATGATGAGCCAGCTGCTTCAGGACGTTCTATTAAAATAAGTAAAAGTTTGTTATTACTAATAAGGGGATATGCATCATTTGTAAAAACAAGCGAAACTGAATCGTTTTCGTCTTCTGTTACCGTATGATCCACTATTAATTCCATTCCAGTAAGAGCTTCAATATTCCCACTCCCACCAACCTCCGTCGGCACAACGACTCCATCAGCCCCTATTCCGAGAAACTTTCCGGAGTTTGCAGTGCCTTGGTTTTTGTCGAGCTTTTCCATGAGAGTGCTTTCAGCAGTTTCATACGGATACATACGCTTCCATCCGCCGCCTACGCTTCCCTGAATATACTGGATGTAAAAGTTTGAGTTCTGGTCTATTAGAACAATGTAGGCGTAGCACTTAGTACTTCCACCGCTTGCTGTGTTGTCAATCTGTGATACACATACAAAGCCTCTGAGAGACGAGTTAGCAGCTTTGGCAGCATCGGGAATATCCGTAACCCTTCTGTTGACGTACGCAGTATAAAAACCGACCTGTGTAAGCCCCACAACATAATCAATAACTGTTCCGCTGCTGATATACACTCCGTAAGGACTTGCATATGTCCCGCTGTTAATCGGATTTACATACTTGTAATTAAGCCCCGGAACTGTCAGACTGTTTAAGAACCTTTTCGCATCTGAAGAAGCTCCGTTTACAGATATGTTCCCGCTTCCGTCATCCAAAAATTCAGCTCCGGAAGAATCCTTCCACCCCGCATCCCCGTCGGCATTGCTGTTCTTTGTAAGCACCTGCCCTGTCGTTCCGCCGGAGGGGAGAGAACCGCCGGAAGATGAGGGAATGAGGTTTTCTATCTCGCCCTTCAGCTCGGTTTCTTCAAGCTCAAATTTAATTTTGAGGTTCATATTTCCTCCTTGTTCAGTATTTCACTTACCGGGACGTACATTATGTTCGATGCCGTCACGGTCGTTCCGATTTTGATTTTCAGCTGTATTTCTGCCGCGCATAGCTTATCAAGCGCAAGAGTTTCGCCCTGCAAAAGGGTCACGGTCAGCGAGTTGTCGTCCGTGCCGACCTTCATGCCCGCAAGAGATATCTTTATTTTCTCTTTTCCGCGCTGTGCTATGGTCAGAACAGCTTCTTTTACCGCCGTTACGTCGATTTCGTCCGGCAGTATCATCTTGATTGTGGGTGTGGTTCCTTGTCTCATGACTTCATTATCCTACACTTTCTTTGATATTGCAAATACGCATTTAAGAGATATACCCTGCGACGTAAAAATCCGCGCCGATGGTGATGTTTGACTGGTTATTCATGCGGAAAACACCCCACGCGCCGGTTCCGGTCTTTGACGGCTTGGATGTCTCTGTATCACCGGAGCCGGTGAGCAGACCGAAACGCTGACCGCCGTATATATGCGGCGTCGCCGTGACCGTCGGGATGCTTGTGAAGGTCACCGGGAAGGTCTGATTCGGTATCGCGTCGTCCTTGATGTACATACCGTTCCATGCTGTGGAAATATTTACGGTCTTTGAGTATGTACCCCACAGTTCGCAGAAGCCGGAACTCCACTTGCACACCTTCCATATACCGCTTGTATATCTGGAGATGACATAGTCAGAAAAGGTTTTCCCGTTGACGGTCAGAGATTTGACCGCCATTGCGCCGGAAAACTCCCCTTGTGTGCCGGTGATCTTCTTTGCCGTAAGGTTCCCGTCGATGCTGACCGGGACATTGAAGCGGAAATCATTTTCGCCCCAGTCAAAGACGGGAACGCCCTTATTTACGCGATATACGGCGGTTTTTCCTTCGGTGTATATCTTATCATACGCGGTCACTTCCACGTCGTTTACGGCAGTATAGGACACTCCTGACACGTTTCCGGATGCGGTGTATGTGTTCCCGACCGACGATGCCGTGATTTCCGTATAATCGCCGTAAGAACCGCCGTCGGGCTTTACCCTCACCTTTACCGTGAGAGTGTTTGCAACCGCGCCGAAGGAGCCGGAGAAAAAGTTTCCGGTTGCGCTTACCGACACCACGTCAGAACCCGCAGATTCGCGCTGTACGGTCGGATTGAGTGTGAGGGGTATATAGTTCACCATACTAAGCCCAGCAAGCTGTATGGCGGTTGTAAGCCCTCTGCTGTCAGTCACGCTGACGGTGACGGCACTGCTTTCGACGGCGTTGAGGGTGACGTCAGCTCCGATCGCGCTTATGCCGCCGCACGTGACGCGCACAGAAGCCACGGAAGCGCCGTTCTTTGCCGTCGCGGTTGTCTGTACCCGAAGATTGGAAACGCCCTTAATGAGCGTTGTGGCGGCTCCTGTGAGGGCTGTTGCCTTTGCATTTACATCCTGCGCGGTTGCAGAGGCTTCCGGGGCGTTGGTGCTTTCCCTCACGGATGCGGTGAGATATGTCTCGCTCGTCCCCATACTGGTCGAGCCGTTGAAGGTTTCGCACCGGATGTATATCTTGATTTCCCGGCTGTTTGGTATCAGCTGATATGCCGCCTCCGGCACCGTCCATCCGTACTGTGTCGCGGCGGTTTTGGATACGATCTCGGTGTACGTGCTCTGCCCATAATACCGGTATGAAAGGGTGCTGGTATACGCATTGTTGCTCTTGTTTATGACGATAGTGCTTGCCGCACCGATATAAGCATCCGTTGCCGTCACGGTGCTTTTTCTTGCGATTGCCGGGAGTGTCGCAGTGACCGACACCGTCCCGCTTGCGTTCTTTGCCGGGGTGTATGTCGTGCCGGTTACCGTGAAAGTCCACTTGCCATAGAGCGGGATGTTTTTCGCATATCCGTCAGTGCAGTCGACGTACACGGTTCCCTCGTCGATCACAGTGCCTTTTTTATAGCTGTACCCGCCCTCGGAAAATGCCGACAGCTCCCACGCGGCAGAAGGCTCGTTCGTGCCGGAAAAAGCCGACGTGCCGTTTATCGTTCCGGTGTATGTCGTGCCGTACTGGTAAAACTCCGAGTTTATAGTACACGCAAGCACCATTTTTGTTGATACCGTGTGATATCCTGTCACGGTGTTCGGTGTTGATTTCCCGTAAAGCAGGATATAAAAGCCATAGTTGCCGCTCTGCGGTGCGATCTTTGCCGACCGTCCGAGGTATTGATATGTGCTTGTGAGTTCCATCATGTTCCTCCTATCCAGAAGCACGCTGTACGTGTGCCGTCATAGTCCTCAAGACGCGAGTTTTTGCCGATAATCAGGTACTTTCTCACGCTGACGTTTATCGCGCTCACGCCCTCGTTATTTGCCGTCAGGATGTTTTCGTCGTCGCGGTTTACGTACATACCGGTGTTGTCGAGAAGGTTCTCTATTTCCTCTCCGCTTTTCTTTATCCGCAGACCGTCTTTGTCGAAGGTATACCCGGTTTCGGTCGTCACCGAGTTTATGTCCCCGACAGCTTCCGAGATCGCGATCCTTACTTGGTCTGCCGTCATGGTCATCGCGACCTGCTGAGACAGCTGGGCTACATCGAAGCGCAGCCCCTCCTCGGTTTTTGTGATCTGGGTGATTCTCTCCGTCCGCTCGTTATCGATCAGCTTTCCGACGTCCTTTGATACGTCGAAGGTGCTGTTTACGCGCATCTCGGACGCGGCAGAGTTTTTGATGCTTGTCATGCCGAGAAAAGTAAAGGACATATCCGTCACGACAGAGAAATATTCCGTCCCGTTCCGGTCTTTCACGCTGATCGTGTCCATAAACTCCGCGAGAGGATATCCACCTATCTCTCCGTCGAACCTCCGGAGAGTTTTCCCGACGAAAATGCTGTTGAGCGCACTCACCGCCTCGGCTTCTTTGCCGTCCATCAGCGGGTTTTCAAGCTCTATAACATATCCGTCGGCTCCGGATATGACGCGGTTTCGGACTATTTTTCCGTCCACCACCTGAGAGGCTATCGCCGAAATGCCGGTTATCGTGATATCATCCGTCGCGACGGTCAGCTTGATCCAGTCCTCCACCGTCTGCACGGCGGGAGAAGCAAAGCTGTATGTGATGATTTCAAGCTCCCCGGCGCGGTTTATCCGGGCATTTCCTCCGGCAAGCATCGCCACCATGCCGAGAACCTTTCGGTAAGTATATCCGTCCGGCTTTGCCGTCACTTCAAAGTCGCTGTTTACAAAGCTGTCGCTTCCGTGAGCAAGACCGCACCGATTGCAGACATCGACGAAGATTTCCGAAAGCGTTGCCGGATAAGACAGTGCGGTGTCGTATTCCTTGTCCGTGAGGTACATATCGTCGTTGGCGGTGATGGAGATTATCGTGCCGGGGGTTTCGGGTGTCAGTACCGTAAAGGTTCCCATGAGCACATCTTCCGTGCCTCCGTCAAGAGCGAAAAGAAGATGCAGCTCGATCTTTGCCCCGGTGAAGGAGTATGCACTAAGCGCGCCGTCGAAGTTCAGCAGTTCAAGCGATATGCTCCTGCTGATTGCTTCTCCGAGGGGCAGACCGTCGGATTCTGCCCCTTCCGACACCTTGTTTCCCATGATCGAGAAATCGTTCTCCGCAAGCGTCAGAACCGTGCCGTTTGCGAGGGTGATTGTCGCGCTACACCTGTAATCCGACCGGTCTTTCATCGCCTCCTTGAAGGCGTCAGATACCGATATCATATAGGATTCACCCCCGTCATCTGTATCGACAGGCTTTCATACACTTCCCCTCCCTCGATAAGCCGACCTATTGAAAGATTCCCGCGCCCGACGTAAAATTTTCCGTCTCTCCATGCACCATAGTAAGGCGAGAAATAGTGAAGCGTGAAAGAGCTTCCCTTTGCCACCTGCTGAAGGATGGTTTTCATCTCGTCAAGCGTGAGGTTGCTTGCGGCATAGCTCAGGGCTTCGACCGTGAAAAGCCTTGAAGCCTTAAGCTTGCCGTTCTGCGCTCTCTGTGCGCTTTCGTCATAGGTAGTCTCGAAGTCGTACCCAAGCCCCTCGTCGGGCTGTCTTATGGTAATTCCGTTTATCTTTATTTTGTCCTGTGCCATATATCCTCCTTATGCAAGCAGGAAGGGATTCTTCCCGGTCTGCATCTGCGCGTTGCGCCCCTCTTCAAGCAGGAGCTGGAAAAGCGTTTTCCCATTTGCCGTCGCGGTGATGTTGTAAGTGTTCCCGCCGCCGATGCCGGAGCCGAGCACTTCCCGCAGTGCCTGTTTTATGGTCTCAAGCGGCGCTTCGACGTTCGTCCCGTGCTTCTGATCGCCGAGAACTGCCGTAAACGGCGCATTCGGAGGAATCACCGCGCCGGATGCAAGATATGGAACGGTAAAAGACTTGAGTTTGCGTATTGCCGCTTTTTTCTTGTAATAATCCTCTCCGGGCTTCATGCTGTCCTCAAGCTGTCCGATCAAGAACTCCGTATAATCTGCGACGTGCGTATTGGTTTGGTTAACAGAACTTATTATACCGTTTCCAAGCGCATCTCCGATTGCTTCTCCTGCCGCTTTTGCAGCCTTTTGATTTGCTCTTTCAAGAGCTTGTTTTCCGAAAGTTGCTACAAGCTGAGATATAAGATTCTTGCTGTTTTTTCGTATATCATCAATAATTGTTTCGCCGGCTTTAATTATTGATAGCTTGCCATTGCGCAGTTCTAATTCAAAACCCTCCGCGTATGATCTCCCCGCTTCTTGCCCTCCCGCTTTTGCATTCTCAACCGTTCTTTTTACGATATCCTGAATTGCAGTAGAAGTACCAATAGCGTTTTCAGCCGCGCGCTTGTTAACCTCTTCTTGCCCTTGATTAAAGTTTTCGAAATCGTTTGTTGCTCTTATCAAGGCTTTATGATACATATCATAAGTAATAAGTCCGCGGGAATAAGCTTTTTCTATTACAGCATATATACTCCAAACCTCTCCTGAATCTATGATTTCAGCGTTAATCATAGCAATGTCTCTGTCAGTTAGAAGGAGCAAACTTCTGATCTTTTCAAGTGCTTTTTCGTTTACCTTAAGCGTCTTGGTGATTTTCTTCGATCTTGCCGCTTCTTCCGCTTCCTTGAAACGATCATATAAAGTTTCAAGCCCGCCAGAAGTCAAAAAAGCATCGGTATAGTCCGCGAACGATGGAACATACCCCCAGTAGTCCTTGAACTCTTTGAGGCTTATGTCACTGGTTATTTTTTTCATTATGTACTGGAATCTCTCCCAGTCGCTTAACTTGCCTTGAATAGTATCGTCCATTGATGGCAAATCTAATTCTCCGCCTGACAATGATCTCCCTGCTCCGCTTATTGCCTCCGAAATGCCATTTATTAAATTATAAACAACTCCACTTAAGCCGACAAGAACACCTCCCCAATCTATCCCCTTTATCGTATCTCCAATTTTTGTCCCAATATCATCCCACGGGATATTATCCAGCCATGTGGATGTTTTTGACATAATATTTATAAATCCATCGGATATTTTTGCACCAAAGCTCTTCCAATCTATGTCTCCAAGGGAAGAATCGAGTTTCTTCGTAACAAACATATCCTCCGCTTTTGTGCCAGAGCCTGAACCACCGCTCCCTCCGGAGCTTCCGGAATCCCATGTTTTTATCTCATCAAGTCCGGAAAGGTTCTTTTTTGCCTCCTTTGCGGCGGCTGAAGTGTCTTTGAGGCTTTGGGCATAATCCTTCCATACATCCTTTGCCTGAATATACGTTTTCTGCCCGGTAAGCTGTGCGAAAAAGATTGCAAGCTGGGTTATTGCCTGATTAAGCCAATCCACAACTTTAATAATGTACGGCGCAAGTGCATTTATCAAAGGAGCGATAGCTGCAGTGAGGTTGTTTTTCAGCTTCGCAAATGCTGACTGTATGCCGGAAATGCTTGTGTTCGTTTTCTTGTCAAACTGGACAATGTTCTTTATACCGTCCTTGATGGCAGACCTTAATTTATTAAAGAGTGAATAGACCGTTGCGATGCCCAAGCCGTATTTAATAAACTTTTTCAGCGGGTTTCCGGAGCCTTTAATCCCTGCGAAAAACTTTTTCACCGCCCCCGCCGCATTGTTCATGGTGTTTTTTACTCTCTCATAAACGCCGGAAAAACCGACACCGCTTCCCGCTGCGCGTTCGGTTTCATCAGCCATTTCTCCTATGAATTCTGCCGCCTGTTCCGCTTCTCCCGATACCTGAGATACTATACCGAGCGATTCTTCAAGAGCCGCTGTGGATTCTCGGACGTTTTGAGGAATTGCCGCTATGGTAGCAAAAACGGCTTTTATGCGCTCGAAAGCCTGAGCGAAAATATTACCCTTTGCGGCTGCCTGTTCGACCTCTGAAGACATTTCCGAGGTTGTCGTAGCCGCCTGAGCGGTGTTGTCAGCCGTTTCAGCCGTCGCTATTGCCGCCTCTTGCTCTGAGCTTATGTACTCGCCCAGTTTCTCCCGCAGTGAAGCATAAGTTACTTCCAGTTTCCCTCCCATCTGTCCGAGCTTGTCCTGCGCTTCGGTCAGCTGAGAGGTAAGACCGGAGATGTCCGCGCCGGTGTATGCTTCGCCGGACTGCAACAGCCGGTCTTTTTCGGCTTTTGCCTCGGCTATTTTCTCCCGAAGCATCTCGATATCATACTCCATGCGCTCATATGCCGTGCTTCTGGTGCTTCCTCCGGTCTCCATGAAGCGGATTTCTTTTTCGATTGCCGCGTCAAGCTTCTTCTGGTAGTCATCTATCTGCTTGTTTATGTCGGTGAAAGCCTGAGATTCAACCTTTTCGCTCTGCGCTTCCTCGATCTTCGCCTTGAGCGATTCAACCCGTGCTTCCTGCTCCCTGTATGCGGCATTCTGCTTCTCGAAAGCCTGTACGGACTTCTCGATGGATATCTGTATTTTTTCGCTTACGCCCTCAAGGTTGTGCGCCGCCTTGCGGAAAGCGGCTTCCATGTCCTTGGAGCCTTTTTTGAAGCCGTCGGTTTCGATGGCTGTGTTTATTACTATTGTTCCGTCGGCGTGCCTTGCCATATGTCCTCCTATCCGAGCAGAGCCTTAAGCCGCTCCTGCTCCTGCAATTCCTCTTCCGAGTACCTTTTTTCAAAATCAACGAGCTTTTTGTTTTCCCGGTAAAACGTCCGCTCATACTTTTCGAGCTTTTCTCCCTTTGCCTTCTTGTTCCGGATGCTTATCACGCTGGAGAAAAGCCCCTCGCCTATCTCCATATATGCTCCGAGGAAAGTCCACCAGTGCAGATACGGTGCTACACGGCATTCTGTGCCGAGAACCTTGTTTACGGCAGGGATGAGTATAGGCGCGTCCTGCTCCCAGTCCATGAGCCGGGGCTTGGGGCTGTCGTCTGATGTGCTCCCTGCGTCGATGAACTCCACCGCTTTCTGAAAGGCTTCTTCGTACTTTTCCTGCGGGATTTTGTCGAAGTCCTCATACAGTATCTTCAGGCACACAATAGCCTTTTCGTCATCCTCAAGGTCAGGGTCGTTGAAGGCTTTCAGTACGTCGAGCACCGCGCGAAAGTCGCTTCTAATGGCAAAGCCCACACCCCCGATTTCAAGGGATGTGGGCAGTTCCCAGACATTCACTTTGCGTATTTATCCGTATATTTCTTTATCTTTTTGAGCTTCTTATCGACGCGCTTTTTGGTTATCTGCTCGATGATACCGCCAAGCCCCTCGATTATACCCTCAAAGAAGAAGTCGCCGTCGGAGTTAAGAGAGAGAGCGCTTACCTTTCCGAAAATCCCCTCGTGCGCGTTTTCGCCGAGAAGATAGTCGAACTGCTCCCCGATCTTCCGGTTAAGCTCTGATGCCCGGTCAAGCGGGTCTGCGTCCTCTGAATCTCCATAGCCGTTGAAAAAGTCTATCACCGCCCGGAAGCGGTCAACGATGCCGACGTCTGACGGATTCAGCCCGAATTCTCCTATCTTTGCTCCGGTTTCGTCTTTCAGGTCGATCATGATTTTTCCGGTATCGACCTCAAGTGTAAGTCTTCTCTCGTCCATGTGTTATCTCCTTAAAGCGATGAATCGGCTGTAAAGGCTTTGGTCGCCAGTGCGAACTTTCCCTTTACTCTCTCGCCGGTATAGTATACGGTGAACGGGATCTGATATCCCGAAGTGTCCCCGCCGTAAGAGGTCGGCACGACATAGCAGTCCTGCTGCCATGCAGTGAAAGAACCGCTTGTGGTGGAATCCTCGTCCCAGAGATGCACCTCAAGAGCCTTGGTCTTGCATCCGTCTCCGGTCGTGCGGTTGTCGATGATGTCCTGAAGCTTGAGGAAAAGCGCGTCGCCGACCTCCGCATAATACGGATCTGCATCTGCGGAAACCTCGTACCCGTTGTGCTTGAAGGTCGATTCGCCGAGGATGTTTTTGCTGGTCTCGGTGTCGGGGTTCAGCTCGATGCTGTACTCCTCAAGATCTTTGCCGAGCCTTTCCCAGCTTGCTGTGCTTCCGAAAGAAGTATCAATGTAATGCGCCATGTACTTTCTTTCGATTTTTCCGGTTATAGCCATATTATCCTACCTTTCAAATTCATTTTTGTACTGAGCGGATATATATATCACCCAGTTTTCGCTTTTGTTTTCGTTGACGCTGTCGAGATATGCCGCTGTCTGCCGCTGTACCTGCGTAATCACGCGGTTTCCGGTCAGCGCGGGGTATCCGTCGAGCTTATACTCCGTGTCGTCTACCGTGATCGTCTGCCGCTCAAGCCACCGTCCGAGGTTGTCAAGCCACTCCTTGATCCTCGCCCGGCGGTCTTCGGTCAGATTTGCCGCACGGTATATGACGTGCAGAGGGTATACACACGTCTGCGTTACGTGTCCGGTGATGCTTTCCCGCTCTGTTGCTATAACCGCGCTCGATATAGGATACATCGCCTTCCCGCTCGTTTCGGGGAGCGTCGCAAATGCGATCTCGTCCCCTATCGCAAGCCCCGGATATTTGTTCAGCAGTGTGCGCATTGCGGCGGTCACTTCTTCGTAACCGTCAAGATCATATTTTAACTCTTGGTCTGCCATCAGTCACCTCCGCCGGCTGTTTTTTTTGCTTTTCTTATCCAGTCAGCCGCATAATGCTTTTTGGCTTCTTCAAACCACATCGGCACGGCTTTCGGATTAGAAAACGTCAGTTCAACCTCCGGCACTTTTACAACCTTTTTCGCGCCTTTACGCGCCCACGGGCTTTCCGTCACCGGGTCGATCATCAGCTTGCCGTAGTACAGGAATCGCCCGTAAGGAGCATGAGCCGCGACAACCTCGCCGGAACCGGCAAGAGCCATGCTTTCCTGTTCAGTAAGTTGTATGAATGTCCCTGTGTCCATTGGCATAAATGGCTTCATGCCGCTCATCACGTTGTTGTCAAGCTCAAACTGCGCACGCTTGAACTGGTCGTAAAAGCGTTTGTAGTCCACCTTGATTCTGAGGTCGCCGTCGATCATCGTGAAGTTTCCGGTGTACTTCAGCGCCTCGATTTTCTTGGACTTCGCCATAGCTACCTCCCAAGTATCTCAAAGTGCGGTATCACCGTATACAGAGCCGCAGAGCTAACGGTAAAGACGTAATCGTGCTTTTTGAGCATATAGTTGTAAAAGCCGTCGTACTTGTCGAAATCCGCGTCGGAAACCGGGGTAGTGTCATACTTTCCCCACATGAAGAAGTCGCTGTCTTCGCCTTCGCTTGTGAAGGTGATGGTCTTCGGCAAAAGGTCGTTTGTCTGCCTGTCCCACTCTTTGGGCGAGAGCCACTTTTTCCCCGCGACGTATATGCCGCCGTCAGTCTTTGTGTACTTTATATGCAGCACCGCTTTATCCTGAGATTCCGCGCCGTATTTCGCAAGTATCGCCGCCTTGTCGATGTTGAGATCAACCCCGGCGATGACTGTGGGATACCATGTATCGCCGAGAGAAGATTCATACCGATTGAAAACGGTGACGGTATCAGAGTACATAAGGATATACCCCTCCGTACAGCAGATTCACGCCATTTGCGTCTTTCACTCCGGACAGGTATTTCCTTACCGTCGCAAAATAAAGCTTCCTGCGCTCATCCTCGCTTGCCACAGCGGCATCTATCGCAGACTGCCCGGATGATACCGAGTAGCTGATCGATTCCGAGCCGGATGATACCGACGAAACGACAGCCCCGGTGACGGTGCCGTCCTCACGCTGTACAAGCCCCCGGACGGATGCCGCGCGTTTTTCTGCGGCATCTATCTCGGACATATCATGTATAAGAGCACAGGCACAGCGGATCACAGCCTCGGCATCGTCAGCGTCCGTCGGGTGCGCGATTTTAAGTTTTTTCACCCCGTCCACGCCGGTTGTGCAGTAGTCCATATACCGCGATGCATCATACGAGAATCGATTGAAATCTATCTCAGATATGCTTCCTTCACCGTATATCGACGTATACCGGCTGTAATCCGCGTATGCCATACGCCCTCCTCCTTACTTTACTGCGATGGTTGCGTTGCCGGACTTGAGCGCCTTATAGGTACTGTCAGCCTCAACAACGGTGATCTTGTGTCCCGACGTTGCCGCGATGTCAGACTTGCCGTCCCATGTCGTCCAGTTGCGGACGTTCTGGAGGTAAGTCACGGTCGGAGCGGTTGTGGAATCGGTCTTGTACTTGTACACGCCGCCGACCTTAGCGGGAGTGACGGTCAGCTTGGTTGTGCCGGTCGTGCTTCCTGCCGCAGATGCGACAGTCAGAGTACCGAGAGAACCGTTGCCGTCGGACAGCGTAACGACCGCGATTGCGTCGATGTACTCCGCAAAGAGGGTAAGTCCCATGATTGCGAAAGCCTCGGACACAGCGGTGTTGTAGTTGCCCTGCGTGTGGAAACCGATGAGGTTCGTCTGTCCCTGAGTAGTATACTCAAGTCCGGCGCGACCGAAATCGGAATCGCCGGGATCGACGTAGTAAAGCACGATGTTTTCGACCGGCGTTGCGATCACGCGACCTCTTTCGATCTCGTTTTCGCCGAGAAGGAAGATGGTGTTGAAGCCCATGAAGTCCTTGATGTACTGGAATCCGAACTGGGTCTGAATCGTGATGTTTGCGTTGCCGAGGTACTCGTATACGTCAAGGACGTTGACGAAGCCGACGGTGCCGGTCATGGTGCGGTGAATGGTCTTGAACTTGTTTTCGACAAGTCCCTTTGCCATTGCGAGCGCCATCTGGAAGGTGGTCTCGGTATCGGTCAGCTCACCGGTGTTGAGGTAAGCATAGAAGCGGGATGTAACCTCGCTCTGAAGCTGGAACAGGAACTCGTCGTCGGTCATCGCGACCGCATTGTCGTATCCGTGATCCTTGATTGCTTCTATCGAGACTGCCTTTGCGTACTTCTCGATGGTCATCTCGGCGTAGTTCTTTTCCTTGACAACGAAGTTGCTGTAAGGGATCTCCTCGCCTTCGCCTACCGCGCCGCTCTTGAGCGTGCCTTCTGCGTACTTGCTCTTGAGTACCGCGCCGGGCTGTTTCTTGATGGGACGCATGATGCCAAGGATTTCGGTGAGATGCTCCCAGTTACGGGTGAACCGCGTGACGAAGTCTATCTCTCTCGCGGTTACGCTGATATTTGCGGATTTTATAAGTCCGTCTTTCATAGTTATTCATCCTTTCTGAACAAATCCATGTTCTGTGCGATGGCGGTCTGCCGCTCTGTCGCGTCTTTGATTTTGTAAATATCCTCTATGCTGGAGTACTTCTTTACGCCGTCGTTCTTCCCGAAGGATGAAGTAAAGCGCGCTGAAGGTTTGCTGTCCTCGGCAAAAGCGTCCTTGTCCTCCTCCCTGAGTTTGGATATCAGGGAATCAAAGCCACGGAGCTTGCCGTCCTTGTTAAGCTCGATTCTCTCCTCTTTAAGCCGGGATTTCACCCCCCGCTTGGCTGTCTCAGAGGTAAATTTTATGCCGTCCAGCGCGGCATTCAGCGCGTCGTCAAGGTCTCTTTCGGCGAGCTTGTCCTTAAAATCCTTTTCCGCTTTCTCGGCTTTGTCCTTATATTCGGCAAGCTGAGTGCGCATGGTGGACAGGTCAACGCCTTCAAAGCCCTTGAGCGTGTTCTTCGCGCTTTCGAGCTGCGACTTGTAATCGTCGCGTTCCTGCTCAAGTCTCCCGGTCTTCTTCTCCATCTCGGCGACTGTCTTGTAATTTTCCGCGACCTTCTTGGTGAGATCGGGCAGTTTGTCCTCCGGAACTTCGATGCCGATTTCCTTGAGTATTTCTGTGATGTTCTGCATATTATCCTCCTGCGTGATTTGTTTTTCGCGCCGCCCGCGAATCGGATGATAAGCCGTGTAAACCCCGGCAAGGTAATTTTATGTCACCGACTGTATGTCAGCTTCATATCTGCGATATCGACAAGGGACTGATTCTTGCACTTCGGGCAGAACAGCGGGAAATCGCTGACCTTGGTGCGCCGATTGACCATCACGCGGGTTTTTCCTCCGCATATCGGGCATAACACCCACTCGTTTTCGGTCGGATTAATAAGCCTCACCCCCTATCATAACCATTGTAAAGCCAAAAACAAAAAAAGTCCAATACGCATTTAAGGGGGAGAGCGTTTCCGTTCTCCCCCCGCCTGTCAGCTAAGGCTGTTCAGCTTACTGAGATACCGCTGTATCGTCTCGCGCTCTTCCGCGCAGTCAGCGTCCCGGAGCATTTCCTCCATTCTGCTGGCGAAGCTGTCCATATAGTCATCGAGGGTGTTCATCAGCCGCTGTTTGCAGTTTCCGTCCCCCGCGTTGTGTCTGTATGTCCGCTTACTGTCGATATATCGGTTATAAGCATCCGAGCCGTCCCGATAGCTGTATCCGTCGCTCCGGCTGTATCTGCCGTGACTGTCACGCTTCCGGTTTCTCTCGCTGTATCCGTCGGTCTCATAGTAATCCTTTTTGGCTTCCCAGTAATCGACGTTTTTCAGGTCTTTGTACATATCTATGAGCTTGTACGCATGATCGAGGTTGCCGATGTTCAGCCCCTTTTCGGCTATCTTATCAAGCTCCTCTTTTATGCGTTCGCCCATGCGGTACATCTCGTCCATGCTCTCACCCCCTAAGCCACGCGCTCAACAATTATGTTGGCGTTCTGGATTTCGATCGCCTGTCCGCTTGTGTTCTCCACCGCAATAGTGTAGCAGCACCCGCGAGGAACCGTGACAAACAGTGATCCGAAGACGTTCTGATACTCGCCCACCGCCGCCGGGGTGGATATCATCGAGCTTGCAGGTATCGGCTCTCCACCGATGGCAAGCGCAATCGATATCGCACCCACTGTGCCGCCCGTCGGGATTGCAATATTGCCTCCGAAGGACACCTTGTATCTTGCGCTCTGAGCGCAGGAATTCACGATGCCGCGCAGAGTTATAACTCCCGCGCCTTCGCGGTGTACGACATATCCCTTGGTGCAGGGAACAGGCGTCTCGGTGAAAAGGACGTTGCCGTTTGCCGCCACTCTCTGGACGGCGTTTGAAGTATATTCAGGCATCTTTTGCACCTCCTACCGTGATTCCGTGTGGCTCACTCAACCGCCGCAGGTGCAGAAGGTACTTCCGCAGCAGTTGGGGTTCTGGACGATGTATGCCGGGGTCGGTGTGGGCTGAAGCCGATTGACGATATCGCTTCCGACCTGCGTGATAAACTGGTTCTGCGCGGTCTGAGACTGTGCAAAACGCAGTGCGTTGACATCCGCAAGAAGGTCAGCGTTACGCGACTTGAGCGCGTCTATCTCCTGCTGACACATCTTATCGAGGATCGCCCTTGTTCCGGCATTGGTGCTGTCGATGATATCCCTTGCGACGTTCTGTATGTTGTTGTTCGTCGTACAGCTCTGTGTCGCCATGTCATAGCGCACCTGTGCTATGGCTTCGCGGTTCTGGCAGCAGCAGTCCGCAAGCTGGCTTGAAAGGCTGTTGAATCCTTTTTCCACCCCGCAGAAGCCCTGCATCATGCCGTTGTTCAGCGCATAGGTGCTGTCACACAGCCCCTGCTGTATGCCCCTTATGCCGTTTTCAAGCCCGTTGAGCGCAAAGCCCTCGTTGATGTCTGCGCGTGTGGCATATCCCTGAAAACCGGCTCCGTTTGTGCCGTTGTTGCCCCATCCGTTGTTCCATCCACCGAACATCGCGAACAGGAACAGGATGATGATCCACCATGCACCGTCACCGCCGAAAACTCCGTCGCGGTTGTTTCCGCTCACTGCCGCGTAATCGGCAGGAGACATTCCGTAATTCTCCATGATTTTTCCTCCATGTGTATTTTAATATATTGCAATCCGTGCGCACGGTTGTTGCCATGAAAAAGAGCAGACACAATAAAGTATCTGCTCTGCGTTATACGTCCGGCTTATTTTATTTCAGCATTCCTTGAAACTGCCGCGCCATCTGCTGAAGCTGGTCAAGCTGCTGCTGTGATATCCTGCCCGATTGTACCAGTCTCATAACCTCGGCTTTCGGGTCGCCCTGAAAGCCCTGCCTGAACTGCTGGAATTTTTGTATCAGCGCGTTCTGCTGATTTCCTCCTCCGAGCATTCCGAAAAGCGGATTCATATCTCTGCCTCCTTTGCTTCGAGCTTGTTCACCTTCTCGGTCAGCTCGTTTATCTTTGCGCCGAGAGCGTCATATTCTTCCCGCGTTATCGTCGGGACGCTTGCGGGCGTCTGTGCCTCGTTTACGCGGCGGTATTCGTACACCTGAAGCGGATGAGGCATCCCGTTTGCGTCCGTAGACTTGATATAAAAACGCTGTGTTTCGCTGTCCATGAGCATCACGGTGTTTCCTGCCGCCACAAGGTAAGACTTCGCCCCGGCTTCGCCCTGCACCCACTGTATGCCGTTCTGCGGCTGTTGGGGCTGCTGTGCCTGCATCTGCGGATATACCTGTTGACCGTATATCGGCATCTGATACCCGTTCTGATAATTTCCGTATGCCATAATCGCACCTCCGTATATAAAAACAGCGCCAGAACGATAGAAGGCTCTACGGCTCTGACGCTTTATTTACTTTTGCCAGCAGTACAGGGGAATCTCGTTCCCGCTGTCCCACGAATCATAATACTTTCCGTCTATCACGCAGACCACGTGACCGCTTATCGCGAGGATGTACGTCCCGGTCGGATTGTCCCGACAGAAATCGTCCACCGTGTACACGTCCTGTCCGTGATCGTCAACGAGCCTCCGGGAGTACCCGTGTTTCCGCAGATACGCGCCCCACACATGATCGGCTGACGGCAGATCTGCAAGCTCAAACCCGCAGGCAGACACCCCGGCGTATGTTGTCTCCCAATCCCGTCCGGTTGCCTTGGATATCGCCCGGATGACGCAGTCTCCGACGCGGTTTCCCCTTGGGTTGGGGTTGTACTGTATGAAGTTCATCGCCCCACCTCCGTTGTAATAATTATACCATACAGGGAGCGAAAGTCAATAGATAAAGCCCGATGTGTATTCACCGGGCTTTTTGTGGCTGTTTTATCGGGGTTTTCGGGCGGTTGTATACGCGCGGTCAGTCCTGTTCCCGGAATCTGATCGTAACAATCCCGGTTGTTGATTCGGCGATTTTCCGCATGGCGGGGTTATTGCTCAGGTAATCGATCCCTTTGAGTGTTATCCTCATCCTGCTGACATTCGCCTTTGTTTCGCCTATGCTGTTGACGGTTATCCTGACACCCTTGATATATCCTTCGTCGCAAAGCATCTCAATGCATCGCGCCCAGCGTTCAGGGGTGATGCCGAAGGCGTCATGATCGATTTGCGCGGTATCGAAAGCGGTCAAATCCATCGCACGCTCAAGCGCAAGAAGGATTTTGTACACGATTTCAAGGGTTTTCATTTCTTTTTACCCCTGTGTGTCCTTTCATATTCAAATTCTTCCTCAGATATGACAAGGTCATCATATGATTGATCGGGGCGAAGCCCCAGCCATTCCTTAAACCGCTTGTCTTGTTCTTCAGGCGTTCCATCAAGAATTATCGGTCTTTTTTTATCCATTCAAACCCGTCTCCTTTCGAGAGAAATTTCGCAATAGCCTTGTCGATATCATTGTTGCACTTCTTCATTGCTCTTTTGAAGTCGATCATTGCTATTGTCTTATCGAACGAACTGTTCTTGGTAATTATTTCGACACAACCGTTGTTTTTGATTATTGACATCGTTCTTATTTCATCATGCCCCGCCCATTCTCCAATATCCATCTTAGAGAACGAACTCCCGCGCGGATGATTATGCATGACAAACTGATTGAAACCATTTCCCACTGTGCTTTGTCCGAGGTTGATTTCCGTATCAGTTCCCACAACAATCTTCCGGTCGGTCAGCCCCTCGCGGAACACAAAAGCAACCTCGCCGCTGTCGTTGTTATCCCTTGCATACCGGAGAAGTTCTTTGTGCTGCTCCTGTATGGTCTTGCACTGCTCATCAGTATATCCGGAAATTTTCACTTCCGGCACATCAGATATCGCCCTTTCGGATATCGGGATTATCTCTTTCCGCTTGGCTTCTTCAATTTTAGCACCGGAAGACGATTCTGTCAAGGGGCTTCCGGCAGAAATTTCAACCGTGCTCGTGTCCGGCTTCTCTCTCGGCTCTGTGCTCCGGCTGTTCTTGTACCTTGCCGCAGCTCCCCGCGCCTCTGCCGCCTGCTGCCTGTCCCACTTGGCTATCGTCAGCCGCTCCTGACGTGTTTTCAAGCCGTTCTGTTCGCAGAAGCCCTTGTATTCCTTGTTCTGCCGCTCCAGCTTCGCGGCTTTCTTCTTGTAATCCTCGTCGAGAGCCGCCTTGTGGTCGGGGTGTTCGGCATAATCGCGACCTTCCTTTATCGCCATGACCTGACGCTTGGTGTGCCGGATGCGGTTTTCAAGCTGTCTCTGCTTTTGGGAGAGATCGTATGCCTTTTTGTTCTCCTCACTGTCGTAATCCGAGAAGGGATTTGTCTCACCGTCTCCGGGGCTGTATGAATGCCGGCAGTTCGCGCCGTTGATTCCCTGTACTTCGCCCTGTCCGCATACGCTGAAGGGAGGAAAACGCTTGTCTTTGCCGCTTTTGGAGTAAAATTTGCCCTGCCACCAGAAGTGATTTGTGTAATCGTTCTTCTCGGTGTACCTCGCGCCGAGATGGGCAGACACAAGAAGTATATCCCAGTCCATTTCCTCCATGCGGGCGTTGGTGATCTCCGCGCATGACTGAGAGATTCCGGTTCGAATGTTGCGAAGTGTAGCGGTTTCAATCGTGTCCCGCCGGGTGATGTTGCCGTCCTTGTCCCGGTATGCCACCACAACGCCCTCGTCGGCTATGCGGTTTATCGCCTCACGGAATGCCTGCGTATACGATATCGCGCCTGACTGCACGCTGTAATATGCACGGTCGCACTCAACGATAAACCGGCGGTATGCCTCCCCCGCTGTCGTGCGGGAAAAGTTACGCCACTCTCCGAGCGTCGCTTCGTATGCCCTCTGCATCATGCGGATGTACTGCGGCGACTGTGTGAGCGGCTTTGTTGCAAGCCCTGCCGCCTCGTATACCCGGCTGTCGTAAGCGTAAGAGCGTATGCCGGCATCCTCAAAGGCGGCGCGGATTTCTGCCCTCTGGAGCTTGGTCTTTGCCGCTATCTCCTTTTCGATATCCTTCATGAGGAAGCCCGCCTGCTTCAGCGTTTCAAGCTGATATTTGTCAATCGGGGTGAGTATGTAATCGTCTCCCCGCTCCAGACGCGCCACAATGCGCTGTATAAGCCTTTTAACAATATCTTGGTGTAACCGCTCCGCTATTTCCTCCGCGCCCTCAGAGACACGCAGAAGGTACTCAGGAGACAGCATTTACTCCTCGCCTCCGAACATCGGGTCTGCCGGGGTTGCATCCTCTATGAGAGCCTTTGCCTCTTCCTCGCTCAGTCCCTCAAACTTCACAAGATAGTACCAGAAAGGAACCTTGTTCGACTGTGCATAGCTGTACCATCTCGCGCGATCCTCCTCCCGGTTGTATGTGATGTCCCCGAAGTCATACGTCGCCTTGTATGTCCCCGCCGGGGCGAGGTTGTATGCATCGGCGAACTTGTCGAGCGCGTATATCACACCGTCAAGGCAAGCCTGAAGCTTATCCCTCATATCCTTGATGAGCTGTATCGTGCGGCGGTCATCCGATTCGACCTGCGTCGCCGTGACCATGCCGGATTTTTCGTTGAAAACGAAGTACCCGTTGGAGAAGCCGCATTTGTACCCGATCTGCGAAAGAAGGAAATCCATGCCTCTCTTGCGTATCTCGGTATTGAGGGACGGGTTGATCTCGTGATATATCTCGCTGTTGCCGTCGCCTTCGACAGTCTTGATATAGTCCGGAAGCCCCATGTCACGGGAAAGCGCATCGGCGTTCTTCTGGCTGAGACGTGCTCCGGGTGTGCTGAGAAGGCGGTCGCTGTCGAGGAGCACAAGCCGCTTGCTGTCGAGGATTTCCTTCGCGTTGCGGCTATATGCTATATCAAAGTCCCGGAGTTCTTCGGTCGCCTCCGCAAAGACGGGCAAGCCCAGCGGGGAGCCGATATCAACGTTATTCGCGCTCGGTGTGCGGAAAACTCCGAACAGGGGCTTATCGACATTGACAGCGACTATATCCTCCTGCAAGCCGCTCCACGGGGTCTCGGCTATCGGCACGGCGCGTCCGTTGTCGTTTTCGCTCTCTCCCTTGAAGCACCGGTTGGATATCTCATACTTGCGGTTGTCCCCCGTGCCGGTGAAGCGGTGATACTCAAGCCGGGTGTACCACTTTTTCTCATACTTCTGCCGGTCGATGAACACAATCCCGGTAATGGCTCCGTTTGCCATGTCAACAATCTTGTATCTGTCCGGCATGACGAAATCTATCCCCTCGCCGTTGGGCTTGAGGATCATATTCCCCGCCGCGCATCCGTATTCCGTCCAGTCCCTGAAGCTTGAGTATGCTGCGTCTATCTGCTCCTGAAGCCACTTTGCGCGTGCGCTCCCGTCTATCTTTATACCGATAGCAAGAGTAGTAAGCCGCGCGACCTCGGAGCATACGCTTTTCGCGACGTTTACGGTCTTGATATGCCCGTCGGGGTCTACCCAGTCAGGCATACCGCTGTATATATCCATGCACCGCTTGATGTACTTGTCCATCGCGGTGGATGATATAGGCTCCACGTCAAACTCGTCTTTGATTCGGCTGTCGATTAAAAGCATTCTGTTAAACCATCCTTTTATCCATGAAATAAGTCCCATATTATGCGTTTATCCCCCGCTTGTTGAATAGACTTTCGTATGCGTATCTGAGTGCGGAAATCGCATGGTCGTTGCCGTCCGGATATCCGCTGATTACATTTCCTTCTTTGTCCCGCTCATACTCATACTTTGTGATCTCGTTGTACGCGTTCGGTGTGCGCTTCGGGTCGATGACAATCGTCCGGCATTGCAGCCACTTGAAGCCGTACTCCACCGAACCCGCGCCCTTTATCGCTCCGCGCGCTTTAAGCCCCATGTCCCGGTAATCGTTGACCGACTTCGGCTCTGCGCTGTCGCACGTGATGGCAAAATCGCTGTAACCTTTGTCGATGATCCATTTTCCGGTCTCGGCATTGCTCTGCTTGTTCACATACAGCTCGTCCATGAGATATATCTTCTCACGCGCGGCATCGTAGTGCGTCCGGAGAAAAGCAAACTGATCAGGATACCACCCGAAGTCAACGCCCTGATATATCCTGTCCATGCGGGATATCTCCTCGTCGGTAATCTCGCGCACCTCAACAAGATCGAAAACATTTCCTCCGTTCCCGTTGGGAATGCCGAGATACTCATGCTCATAAGCTGACGGGTTTATCTCCTTCAGGTGCTCCGCTTCATCGATAAAGGGCTGTCCGAGCCACTCAACCGGGACGTCCTGATATGTGGACTTATGCACGATCCGGTTGTCCTTCGGCTCAAGTATGTACTGGTTAGCCCAGTTTACCTTTGATTTCGGCGGGTTGAAGCTCTTGAAAATCCACGCGTGCTCACCGCCTCGGATGACCGACTGCGTAATGTTTCGTATCTCCTCCTGCCCGCAAAATTGATCAAGCTCCTCAAACCACAGGATGCCGAGATATCCGAACTCCGGAGAGATAGACTTTATCTTTTCCGGCTCATCGGCACCACGGAAGTATATCTTCTGCCCGGTTGCCTTCAGCGTTATCTCAAGCGGGCTTTTGTGTACCGTAAACTCTGCCGTCAGTCCCTGCTTTTCAATCGCCCATTTTATCTTACTGTACACGGAATCCTTTAAAGTGTTTCCGACCTTTCGGCACACTACACAGTGTATATCCCGATAGTTTTTCATGATTTCGACCACAATCTGCGCGATGGTGGACGACTTTGTTGAGCCTCTGCCGCCGGAAAAGACATACTCAAGATATTTCTGATCCCGCACTGCCCGGAGCGTACTGTGAAAAGCGTCCGGGACTTCGTACAAGTCCATATGGTACACGCGATTTATAAGCGCCTGCCGCTTTTCCTCTGCCTTGGCTTCTTTTTCTTCCTGCTTTTCGATAAGTGCCGCGACCGTACTGAAAGCCCTGCTGTCGCCCTTCATTGCCGCCTGTATCTGCCCCGCTATCATAGCCGAGGCAACGGTCACATCGTCACTCACAAGCCCGCCAAACTGCTTCTTGATCGCATCTTTGCCCTTGCCGTCGAGCTGTGAGTAAATCATGGCAGAGGCGAGCTGCGATATTGCTTTTTTCTCCCGGCGTGCCTTGGCGGAATTCCTGCCGCCGCGTGCGTTGATTTCCCTTACTTCTTCCTTACTCCTTCCGGATTCAGGAAAAGGTATCAGGTTGTCGTGTCCGTCTGCCATGTATTCACCTCACCTTCTAAGCCTTCGGATTAATTCTTCCCGCGCCGTCCCAACGTTTCTATATTTCTGCTCATACTTTGACGGAAGCCACTCGCCTGCCTTGTAATTAAAATAATAACCTCTGCGGCTTATAAATGCATTCGCAGAATTGCTCCAATATAATCCCGCGGCATTAGCCGGTATTTCCATGCTTTCAATTATAGCTTTTTTCGCTGGACTGTTTGGTATAACTATTTTCTTTGCCTTTGTTAAATCCACTCCGAAGAACTGACCATGATCCGGTTCCCTATAAGTCCCCTCCTTGTTACCATATTCAAATATTGCTGAACTTCTCCAACCGGCTTGTAAATTATATATTCCTATTCTGTCTGTGCGCCACTCGCCAGTTTTCGTCTGATACCGTATAGGTTTTTCCGGCGACGCAGGCTCAAAATACAATGTCCCGTTTCCGTCCGTTCTTGCCTTATATACAGGCTCCGGAACCTCTTCAATATACATGCCCGGCTTATCATCTATCCACGTCTGTTTCGTTGTCGCCGTAATAACCCCGTCCGCTGACGGTCTCACTGCGCCTTTCCCGCCTCTGCTTCCTTTTGGCACGTTAACTCCACCTCTTATCCGTAAATTTTTCTATGGTTGTGACTTCGTCGCCCATAAAATCAAACTTCTTGCCGTACACGATGACCTGTGACGGCTTCAGCGTCTGCATCATACCGGAGTACTCTGCTTCTGCCACCTGATATATCTCCTTCCGGTCGGTGCGCACCCACATAGAGCTGTACGCGACTATCCCGCCTCTTGGCTCACCGTCGAGATACCACTCAAGGCTTCGTGTGTCGGTCGAGCTTCTGATCGTCGGGATAACCGTTATCCCCTCGCTCTGCCAGAATGCCGCACACCAATGCTTTCTGTAATGGTTGTACATCTGCGTTATAAGCGGCATATCTCCATACGGAGAGAAGTCCGGAGACATGACCGCCGCGAACCTTGAGAGCTTTTCTGCCCACACGCGGGGGCTGTTCCAGACGCGCTCAAACTGATAATCATCCACGAAAAAGTGAACGCCCTTTCCCTCCGGGTTCTTTTCGCTCAGCACATAATTGAAGCCGATCCACTCCTCTATCTTCGGCAGATCATACACCGGGGTGATTTCGGGGATATCGTACTTGCCCACACCGGGGAACTGCGCATATCCGAGATTGAGGATATCCTCTTTCATGCTCTGCGTTTCGGCTTTGTAGTCCGGCGGCTCGATCTCCTCCGGCACTTCAAGAGTAAAACCGAAATCCGACATATCGATATCGATGATGCCTGCAAGCTCTTCACTGAGAACCGGCAAATCCCACTCGGAACTCTCGCTGACCTTGTTATCCGCGAGACGATATGCCTTTATCTGCTCCTCGGTGAGATTTTCCGCGATAACACACGGCACTTCTTTCATGCCGAGCTTCTTTGCGGCTTTGTATCTTGTATGCCCGCAGATAATCTCGTGATTTACATCAACCACAATGGGCTGTTGCCACCCGAACTCTTCAATCGACCTTGCCACCGCTGCGACGGATTTGTCGTTCTTTCGCGGATTCTTTTCGTATGGGTGTATATCTCCGATTTTAAGTGTTTTGATTTCCATGTGTACCTCCATTGTATAGCAGTATGAGCTTTGCGTCAAATACGCATTTAAGGGGAGCCTCAACAGCTCCCCTGTTTTCATTTCCCTTTTCCGAGCCAGACGATATACTTATCCCGGAAAATCGCGAGAGCCTTTTTTCTGTATGCGTAGAAGTCCGTCTGCGCGTAAGGTATGCGCTCGATCTTGTCGTAAGAATCGCCACGAGAAAGATTTTGATAAAGCAGCTCCGCTATCTGGTCGTTCGATTCTTCGCACGATTGCCGCAGCAGCCCCTGTACCTCCGGCTTTTCCATCCGGCAAAGCGCAAGGAGAAAGTCCCGATTTTCCCTTGTGATTTCATAGTCTTTATATCTCTTGTCCCGTGTCCGCATTTTTACCTCCTGTCAGTCATCTGTCATACCCAGTCCGAAGACAAAGGCTATATGGTCTTTCAGCTCGTCCTCCGTCATGGGATCGCCGGTATACGATGCGTGATATACCAGCCGGTCTCCCTTGAAGATGAGGATGGAGCCGCCGGTCTGAGCCGCTGTATAATCGCCGTATTCAGCGATTGTCGGCGGGTGGGGTGAATCCCTCCAGATATATTTTCTGCCGCAGAAAGCGCACCTGTGCCTGTCGTAGGCGGGTTCGTTGCAATACGGGCAGAAGGGAGCGAGGACACCGAATTCATTGTACCATTGCACCTCTTCTCTGCCGAGGGCTTTCAGGATTTTGTTTTTAAGGGTCATGATACTTCTCCTTTCAGTCGCTGAGGATGTTGTATATACACTCCGCCAGTTTCCACAGGCAGAGGATTCCAAAACATATCCAGTATGCTGTTCCGGCTTTTATGGCTGCGCCTATTATGGCAAAGAGTACGATGGTCATATTGATTCCTCCATATTTATCGGTATTCCGACGGGTTTTACGCTTTCGCTGCTGTCGGTGGCACGGAAGTGTTCTCCGGGGTAGGGGTACATAAACCGGAACATTAAGTAGTTCGCGGCATCGACGAGGTGTTCGGTGTTTTTGTCCCGCTTGAAGGCTTCAAGGCAATCCTCAGCGGTTTTGAGAGCGTCCACTCTGCCGCCGCCGAAATTTATCCTTGCGGAGCCGTACTTTATATGCGACAGCTCAACGCGGTTTCTGCGGAGGCGGTCGAATTCTTCGCTGTAGTCGGTCATTTGCTTCTCCTCCCGGCTTTGCGCCATGCTTTGACGAAAGATTCGTTTTCCTCGGCGACGAACTCGACGGTATAGAAGTCTTGTCCGCAGTCATGGCATTTGCGCTTTCTGTAATTTTCGTTGTCGGTGTTGTTGCTCCGCGTTTCGTGGCAGACTGTGAATTTGCTGTTGCAGTATGGGCAGATCATGCTGTCTCCTCCTCCTTTTTGTCGATGTAGGTATAGAACATATCAAAAGTGTCGATGCCGGAGGCTTCAAGGAGCGCAAGCGTCAGGTTCGTGCCGACGGAGCGTCCTCCGGAGAGGAAGCTCGTGACGGTTCCCTGTGAAACTCCTGCCCGGTCGGCGAGCTTCTTTTGCGATTCCCTTGATTCGGTGAGCGCGTTTCTGACGTACTCGACCATGGCATTATACACCGCTGTCGCGTTTTTCTGCGCGTCGCTTGCGCTTTCCCACACGGTATTTCCGATGGCGGTCTCGGCTTCTTTGCGCGTTCTGAAGGCTTTCACGCCCCATTCGGCGGCTCGGTATCCTTTTACGCGGATCATGAGGCGCATATCCTGAGAGAAGAATATCTCCTTTATCGTGCCGAAGGCTATGCGTTTCTGGTTTTCGTGATCGCGGATGAAGTAGACGTGATCGCCGATGCTGACGGGGAGATTTATTGTCATTTTGCATTCTCCTCCAGTCTTTTTTTCAGTCTTTCGATTTTCTTTGCCTTCCACAAGTCTACGGTGTCAAGATCATAGAGCATTTCCATCTGCTCAAGCATGATATACACGTCGGCGATCTCCTCGGCTATGTGGTCGCGGTTTTCCGGATCGCCGATGCCGGGGCGGATGGCTTTGCAAAGCTCCTTCTGAAGCTCGGACAGTTCCTCGACTGCGACGACGGTCTGGGCGTATGCACCGTAGGTTTCAATGGCTTTGCGGTATGTGTCTTCGGTTGTCATCTCGTTCCTCCCTGATTTTTATAACTGCATTTAACAGCTATGTATTTTTCGGAGTTCTCAATTTGATAGTAACGAACATAAACAAGGTTATCATGCTCAAAATTAAGCCCGAGTGTTTCCCACACACCATCTTCTACCTGCGCGCCTTTCGGCTCGTCTACGATAGAAATATCGCCGATATTACCGCTGGGAAAATCATTCGAAATCTTGCTGAGAAGTTTTTCTGTCAGCCTCTCCGCTTCTGCTTCGTGTCGATTCAGGTCTTTTACTAACCTGAGTACGTCTTTTTCTGCTTTCATTTCCAGTTCACCTCAATTCCTTTTTGTTTTGCGTGCTTTTCAAGAGCTTCAAGCGCGACCTCGCCGTAGCGGTTGCGGTAGTCGATTATCGTCTGTGTGAACTCCTTTGAGAACCTTTCCATGCGCTTCTCGCCGAAGCCGAACTCGCCGTTTAAGACAAGTCCGGCGGCGAGGAAGCACATCGAGACTGCCGTATCAACAAGCGCGTTGTCGTGCATTTCCTGTCGGGTTTTGCGGGAGAGGGTCATGTGATATCACTCCAATCGAGCCGTTGCCCGCATTCGTGACAATAGTTCTGCCCCGGACGGAGCTTTGTGTCTTGAAACCGGCACGACGGGCATTTGAAAAACTCGTTTTCGTCAAGCATCGTAAGGTAACCGTTAATCCTTACGGCGCGGTTGGCTTTGCACGGCGCAACCGGGGTGGTGCGCTGAACGTTGTCCAGAAAATGATTTTTCACGAAATCGAACGAGCAGTTATAATCCGCCGCAACATCTGTAAGTACTACGGATATCTTTCCCACTTCACTTGGTGTCAGATTTGTGTTCTCGTAGTCGAACAGGCGCTCCAATGCCTTGTACTCGTCCGCAACCGGCATTACGTGAAAGTGTCCGCCTACTATTTCGCACTCAGTCATTCGTTCCATTTTGGGTCAATGTCAACCGGAAATTCCGTGTGGAAATACAGCTTGTAGTGATACGGGTCGGTATGCGTTCCGGTTATGTCCTCGACAACGTACAGGGTGTATGCGTTGAGGTATACATAATTTTTCTTATACTCATTTGAGCCGACCTTGGCGGTTATCACAAGCTCGTTGTGACTGTTGTTGTCGATGTTGAGATACCCTTCGGCATAGAGTATTACTTGGTCGGTTCTTGCGTTGTACACCGTCACACGGCGTTCGCACTCGAAATATTCCGCCTGTTTTGACAGGTTGGAATTGACTTTGTCCGCCTCTGTGCAGGAGGCAAGAAGCATCGCTAACATTACGATAATGGCGGCTTTAATAAGTTTTTTCATGTTGTTTTCCTCATTTCTCTGAATTTATTTTCGCATCCGCGACAGGTTTTCTTTTCGCAGGTCAGGCACATCTCGATCTCGTCCGGGTGGAGAGGGTCGGGGTTGTGCTTTATCTTTCGCTCCGGGTGTATGCGGGTGAGCTTGCCCTGCTGGTGGAGGGTTTTGGTGAAGGTCATATCATCCCCACTGTTCTGCCATTGCCTTTGCAACGGCGGGAAATGTTTTGCTCCGGTTCTTTGCCCGGTCGGTTGTTACGGATTCCTCGAAATAGTATGCTTTCCCGGTGGTCGGGGAAAAGTTTTTCGGCTTCGGCTCAGGCAGGTGAGAGGTTCTTTGCAGCGGAGGGAGACCCTTCAGCCAGAGACAAGTTCCTTTCTTCTCGTAGCTTTCGTCCTCCTCGCTTTCGGCGAAGTAGTACGGGTGTATCATCTGATCGGGCTTCCGCCACAGACGCGCCATATATCCTTTCGGATTTTCTATGGCGATTTTCGGGATATCCGCAAGGGCGAAGTGCATGAAGAACACAGCCGCTTCCGCAAGATTCCACATCCGGCTTACAACTTTTTCCGGGGGGGTGACCCTGAGGGACAGGTGCCGTGTCGTGACGGCTGAAAGATACGTACACGGCGGGTGCGCTATCAGCATATCCCACCTGCCTATATCGTGCATCACCCAGTCGTCGGTGAGGACGATCCCGCCTTTCAGGGCTTCCAGAGCGTCGCCTCTTATGTGCCACTCCGGATGTCCGCCGGAACACTCCTGTATATCGCAGGAGTACGCCTCGTGTCCTCTCTCGCGGAAGGCGGTGCATACTCTCTGCGATTCTTCACAGGCAACGAGTACTTTCACGTCTCGGTCACCTCGATTCCGTAGAGGTGGAGCATGAGCTTTTTCTTGATGATATACTCCGGTGTGCGGTGTCCCTTTACGTCCTCGACGATATGCTCTCCGGTGCGGGTGTCGGTGTAGGTGAAGTCTGCGACGTATGCACATTCGCGGAGGGCTTTGCCGGATTTCAGGCGCTGCTTCGGGATCAATGTGAATTTTACCTGTCGCTTCAGATCGGTTATGTATCCGGTTTTTGCGAGGAAGGCAAGGTGTGTGTACCGGAGGGCTTCGCGTTGGCTGTCGAAGGTCTCGCCGGTGGGGAGGGTGGTTTTGCGGTTGTGGTATTTACTCACGGTGTGCCTCCTTGAGGGATATATCGCTTTCGACCTCGTTGCCCCACACGTCCCAGCCTTCGGTTTTCTGCCTTGCGAACAGCTCGACGCGGGGGAGGTCGCCCATCAGCTTTACTATGCGGTCGCGGGTTTCGTCGGGCTTCTTGGAATGCTCCTCGCGCGGGGAAACGATAAGCTGACTGACGCACGTTGACTGCCTTTTCGGATTCCCCTTGACGGCAAGCAGGCATATCTCGGCATTGCTCCTCGTCCAGAAGCCGAGACCGGTGAACCATGAATCGGTTTTCCGGTTTTTCTTTGCCCACACGAAGGCGGTTGTTTTATACCGGAAGCCCCATGCTTCTATCAGCTCCAGAGCCTCTTTTATCATGGGAAAGGTCGCCCACATGAACAGCGTGCAGTCTTTTTCTGCGATTTCGGATATCGGGAGATTTTTCAGATCCTCCTGAGACATTGTGGGGTAATGGTGTTCTGCCGCTCCCTGTACGCCATGCTGATTGTACCGCCACGGCGGGTCAGCGTAGATGATGTTATATTTGCTCATCTCTTTGCCTCCAAAGCGTCCAGAACCGCGTTTCTGCGCTCGTTTTCATCCGGGAGCAGTCTGTCTCCCGGCATACTCATTCGTTCCTTCTGCGCAAGCAGGAGCTGTTTTACTTCGGGTGAGAGGAGCTTGCTGTCCTTCACGCGCTGCCGAGATGCCTTGAAGTTTTTCGCGAAGTTGCTTTGATGAACCGAGTTGAAGATCGATTCGTCTATCTGTGCCCATGCCCGAAGCTGCTCCGGCTGTCCGACGTAAGCCTTAAGCTCGTCCGGGAGTTTTTCAAACTCTTCGCGGAAGTTGTAGTACCCGTTTCGCACGGCACGGAGAAGAATTGACCACATCTGACTGTCGGAGGGTGTGCCGGAAGCGATATCCTCCATACTTGATATGTAACCCCTTATATCCGCGATAGACGGCGCGTAGCTTGATCTCTTTATCAGCTCGGACACGGCAAACTTCACGGTCTGCGGGTCGCTGTCGGCAAAGCTGAAGCTCCATAGGTTTACGAGCGCTTTTGCGTCACCGTCGCTTATATCGCGGTATATGTACGGATACGCAACCTTCAGCAGTGACAGGCACTCAAGTATATCTTTCTTATCCATACTCGTCCTGCAACATCTTCAGGAAGACGTTGCCAGTATCTCCTTTCCCGGTTGTTCCCCGGTTATCGTAGTTTCCGTCGAGGACTTTAGCAAAGTTCGAATCGCACATAAGCCAGTCGAAGTTTGCTCTCCAGTTACGGCTATTTGCGCCTTTAAGAAAATCGCTTGCTTCTGCCTTCTCAAACATCCGCCGGAAGTCATCGATAGAATACATTTTCATCCTCGCCCCGATTGCTGTCTTTCGCTTGCCCGAAAGAGCGGTCACACGAGGATATGACACGCAAGTGTCATGGAAGAGGTCAACGACCTCTTGATAATTTGTTTTATTTTCTTTTATTTTATTTTCTTTTTTCTTTATGGGGTTTCCATTACTTTTATCGGGGTTTCCATTACTTTTATCGGGGTTTCCATTA
>ERZ1026856.322-NODE-322-length-32384-cov-8.449813_pt1 | contig 32384 bp, 30 predicted proteins | sample MGYA00380158_ERZ1026856 | MGnify/ENA primary metagenome ERZ1026856 (study PRJEB33269, sample SAMEA4719794) | human gut metagenome | biome: human-associated habitat; feature: organic feature; material: feces | place: Cameroon | collected 2013-10 ...
GCCTTATAAGCGATAGTTATCGTTTATAGGGCTTTTTCAGCTCATTTTTGTACCGCATTTGTTGCTCGCTTGTTACACATTCGAAAATCTGGTGGAAAGGTAGTAGAGAAACTTTACGCCATTTTACACGGTTTTACGGGAATTGACAGGAATAACGGAGAAATAAAGATGTAATAAAATGAGTAGTAACTTGAAAATTAAACGAATTTGTGCTTGGTGCGGTAAAGAGTTTATCGCCCAAAAGACAACAACAGCGTGTTGTTCCAAACAATGCGCTAATGCACTTTATAAAAAGAGAAAACGTGATGAAGCAATCAAGGCAAACAATCAAATTGTAGAGAAGAAGATTGAAGAAAAGCCTATTGAAAGAATCAAAGACAAACCATTTCTCACAATCACCGAAACGGCAACCTATCTTGGAGTAACCCGACCTACCGTTTACTGTTATATTAAACGAGGGGAATTGAAGGTTGTTCGATTAGGATTCAAATACCTTTTGAAGAAAGAGGACATTGACGAGTTATTCAATAATCCAACAAAGTTCCACACTCCGACAAAAGAGAAAGCCCCTATCACCGACTTCTACACCACCGCAGAAGTCAAGGAGAAGTATCATGTAAACGAGTCATGGATATTTGTGGTAGCCAAGAAGAATAACATTCCTCGGACCTTCAATCGTGGCAAGACCTACTGGAGTAAGAAACACATAGACGCTTACTTTGCCAAGAAAGCCCCGAATCCCGATATTACAGAATGGTATAGCACCCAAGAGATGCAGGAGAAATTCGGCATGACCTTATCCGCCATCTACTGTTTCGTTTCGAAGAACGCCATTCTGAGAAAGAAAAAAGGCATCATGGTGTACTATTCCAAGAAGCACGTGGATATAGCCAAGGGTCTGGCGGCACCCGAAGAACCGCAATATTATACGGTAGCCGAAGCAATGGAGAGGTTCAATCTCACCCGTGACCAACTCTATCATTATGCGAAGTATCATAATATCCCAAAGGTCAAGAAGGGCAAATACACGCTTATATCCAAACCTGAACTGGATAAGCTACTTGCAGCCCCAAAGATTGAATAAGTTATTTGTCGGTGAATGTTACCACCATTACATCACCTTATTTCTTTGCACCAAACAAATGTAAAACTCTAAATATTAAACAGTATGACACACACGTGTACAAAAGTAACAGTTCGTCAGAGAGCTATTCGAAACAATCGCATCTCCTTGTATCTGGATTATTATCCGGCAGTCCGCAACCCCGAAACTATGCAGATGAGCCGTCGGGAATATCTCGGCATTTACATCTATGCCCACCCGAAAAACGAAATGGAGCGAGAATTCAACAATGATATGTTGAATAAGGCAGAAGCTATTCGGTGTATCAGAGTGCAGTCGCTTATCAATGAAGAGTTCGGCTTCTTGGATAAGAGCAAACAGAAAGCAGACTTCCTTGCCTACTTCAAGAAAATGTGCCGAAGCAAAGACCAGAAATGGACGTTTGTCTATCAGCATTTCTACAACTTTGTCAAAGGGCAATGCACCTTCGGTGAAGTAAATGTGGACTTGTGCAAAAAATTCAGAGAGTACCTGTTGAATGCCAAGCAACTCAAACATAGTAACCGTCCCATATCCCTCAATTCGGCATCCGGCTACTACTCCACATTCAGAGGATTATTGAAGATTGCCTATCGGGATAAATGGCTTCGTGAGAACATCAATGACTACCTTGATAAGATAGAACCGCAAGACGTGAAGAAAGAGTATTTGACATTGGATGAAGTGAAGAAACTTGCTGCCACTCCTTGTGACATCCCAGTTTTGAAAGCTGCTTCATTGTTTGCTTGCCTGACAGGATTACGCATCAGTGATATTCTCAATCTTCAATGGGCAGACTTCACCATTGCTCCCGACCAAGGATATTGCTTACGTATCAGAACACAGAAAACCCAAACGGAAGCAACACTCCCCATCAGTTACGAAGCCTACGAACTATGCGGAACACCCGATACGGGTAAAGTATTCAAGGGCTTGAAACGGAGCATGATTAACTATCCGTTGAAAAACTGGCTCAAAAAGGCAGGAATAACAAAGTCAATCAGTTTCCATTGTTTCCGCCACAGCTATGCTGTCATCCAAATATCCTTAGGAACAGATATTTACACGGTCTCAAAGATGTTAACGCATAAGAACGTGTCCACTACTCAGATTTATGCCGATTTAGTCAATTCCAAGAAACGAGAAACAGCCAATAAAATATCACTCAAATAAACTACAGTATGAAACGAGGAATCATAACAAACAATGGACAAAGCATCCATATTTCTGATGGTGAAGTATGGATGACCGCTTGGGAAATTTCCGACTTGTTTTATACAACGGCTGGAGCAATCAATTCCCGTATAAAAGCGATATTGAAAGCCAACGTCTTAAAGGGGTATGAAGTTTGCCAATGTATAAGGTTGGAAAATGGGAATAGTGTCGATGTGTATAATCTCGACATGATTATTGCCTTATCCTATCAAATTGACACAGGATATTCAGTTGCATTCAGGAAATGGCTTATCAGCAAAGTTGCCTCCAAACAGAAGGACATATCACTATTTATTCCCATAAATACAGCTAACACATACAATTGCTGATACCCATCCTAAAGGTCCGGTATGGTTTTAATCCCATGTCGGACTTTTCTTTTCTAGTATGGTATAGGTTGGCATAGAAACAAGCAACATATTGAGGACAAATGCTGCCACTTATTTGGATTTGTATCAATATCTCCAACAAACAACATATATTTGCACAAAAACGATTAACATGTCTCATTATGGAGCAGAAAAAGATAGAACATATTACCTTGCATCTGATTGTTTTCGGGACAATCGTCATCATTGGTGTTTTAGCCCGCCAAACCGTATTACACTATGGTTGGGATGAGTTCAGCAGCTTCCTTATTCTCATAATATGCTCCATCGTCATGAGTGCCATATACTTCAATCTCCAAATGATACTTGGTCAAATCCTTTCACCGACAATAGAAAAGTACTTCATGAGATTTGAGTGCTACCGCAATAAGGCTGTGATGGTTGAAACTCCAATAGTGCACCCTAAACTTACCGGAAATACCATATTTTCAGAATCCATCATTTCTGAACCAGAACCCGAAATTGAAATAGAAACTACATCTAACACAACAGAAGAAGTTTCTAATCCATCGTGTTCCGAACTCAACGAAGACGTGGCTGAACTTCCTAAAGAAGAAACAACCACTTCTTCTGCCAATAACACTTCTATCGAAGAGCCCAAACAGCCATCAGAACATGAGGTACTTCGTGCCACCGCAATGGCAGAGAAAGAACGTGCGTCACAAGAAAAGCTCAATAAAGTTCTTGCATACACGAAACGAACCTTAGTAACCTATCTTAACGAAGCAGACCTTAATCGTCTATGTGGATATATTACCGAATATTATCTGTCAGACTCATTACCCAAAGTTGAACCAGTAAAAACCGATTCTCAACTAAAGTCCATTGATATCATGCACTTTGGTTGGAATATCGGCAAGGCATTTGGCAAGCCACGTTTGCAGACTGCTACCTTTATCAAAAAGGTATTTGCCCATACTCTTCGTGATTCAGAGGTATCTACTATTGAGCGTAAAATGTCGCACACGGAATCAGAATGCAAGATTAAATTAGATAGAAAGATTGCATAGCTACTTTTCTACTCTAATGAGTTATTATAATCCATAATCGCATTCAAGCACTCTTGTGTATAATTTTCATCAGTATGTCTTACTGTAGCTGCTTGATACAAAGCACTGAGTTGGTTTATGGTGTTGTTTACTACTATAGTAGCATCCTTTATCATATTAGGTAATAGGATATTAATACGATTTGCTTGAGAGTAAAATTTATTGCGAGAGCCTGAACTAATAAAATTTCCTATTTCATCCATATCAGGACTATAAATGATTACGTCGGCTGGTTCTCCATTTACGGCAGTATTATAAACGCTACATCTCAAATCCCAAGGACCATTATGAACAAACTCATTTCTGAACGTTTCAATTTTTCTTATTATTGGAGGCTCTGCAAATAGCATTCCTTCTTTTTTCAGGGAAGAATCTACATTATTCAGACTCTTTCTATAAATAATATCAGAACTTCTCATTTTCTTATACCCACTAAAATCATATTTATTAAACTCAAATTGTTCTATAGCGATTTTAGTCAAGATATCAAAAACCGAAGCATAGGCTACAAAAACACTATTCAATAAGATATGAGCCTCCGTTTCACGTGCGCCACCGCATCTTACAGCACTAGTATATTGACTTTCCTCATATATAGCTTTACATGGCACTATGGTATAAAGCTGATGCATAAACATCATAACGGCACTTAATCTATCTTGCATTGCTGCAATTTTACTCCACAAATCATAATGGTAGATAAATCTACCAAATATAGGATGTGTTACTTTTCTTCTTAAAGCTTCATACCACTCCTTTGTGCAGTTTAATTCAGGACTGATACCTCCATCTGCAACCCATTGTGGCATATGTGAAATTACACGGCTATAGTCAATATCTTGAAATATAAAATTGTCGATACTATGATATAAACGTATAATACTATCACTAATAACCATCTCTATATGACTACAACATTCATCCACAGGATGCAAAGGATTTTCTTTTTCTGCTTGTTCGTAATCGAAATCGTTATTTGTATTCATATCAATTTGTTACTGAAATGTTAAAATTCAACACATTCCATTTCCATATTCCATGGGACAAAGGTACTTAAAATCCTTGTAATCACCACTTATAACCATCAAAAGTTATTCATCAGTTATATTTTGGTGAATGATTCCACCATTGAAACACCTATTTCCTTTGCCGTCGAACAATTAAAAACGAGCGACGTATGCAAAAAGAAACAGTAACATTTGATAAGCTGCCCGAAGCGGTAGGTTATCTAACCAAACAGGTCATCGAGTTGAAAAGAATGGTGTCGGAACTTCAACCGCCAGCATCAGACAAACACGTGTTGATTGAGATTGAGGATGCTTGCCGTATCATCAGAAAAGCCAAGCCTACCATTTATACATTGGTACGCAAAGGACTGCTTCCTGCCTATAAGAAAGGTAAGAAACTCTATTTTTACGAAGACGAGCTTCTGGCTTGGATTGAGAACGGACGAAGAAAGAGTGCGGAACAGACTTATGAGGAAATGCTTGCCAATATGCAAGGTGGTGTCCGCCATAAGCCTAAATCGTCAATGAAACTTTAATGGTTGTGATTATGGATACATATTCTATTAATCCAGCATCCATCATTGACGAAGCGGTTGATTTAAGTATGCGACTGACGGGTACTGATTTTCCTGTCAGCATATTCCCGATAAAAATCCAACGCATCATCAGCGAGGTACACGAATGCCATAACTACCCTACCGACTACATTGCCTCTGCAATTCTTACAGCGATTGCAGTTGGCATAGGTAACACACACCTTGCCCAAATCAAGCAAGGCTGGGTAGAAAGCCCTATCCTGTATATGGCATTGATTGGAAGACCGGGAGCAAACAAAAGCCATCCGCTTAGCTTTGCGATGAAACCGTTTCTTGATTACGACTATCAGCAGAATCAAGTCTTTGAAAAAGCACTTGCAAAGTATGATGAACTGATGAGCATGAGCCGCAAAGAACGAACGGAAAGCGGTGAAGAACAATTTCCACAGGAACCAATTCGTAAACGCTTCTTGATTTCGGATGTAACGCCCGAGGGATTGAGCCTTATTCATGCGCAAAACAAACGTGGTTTATGTTTGTGGGCTGACGAGTTGTCCGCTTGGTTCAAGAACTTCAACCGCTATAACAACGGTTCGGAAGAACAGTTCTGGTTGTCGGTGTTCAGCGCCAAGACCACTATATCCGACCGTAAGAATGCCAAGAGTTCCATCTTCATCAAGCGACCGTATATCTCGGTTATCGGCACTATTCAAAAGAAGATTCTCAGTGAGCTAGCTAAGGGCGAACGTTCCAATAACGGATTCATTGACCGCATTCTGTTTGTAATGCCCAATCTGCAACAGAAAGCACGTTGGAATGACAAGGAACTGCCGGAGAACATCGAACAAGAATGGAATGCCATTATTGATAAGCTGATACAACAAGAGTATGCCCTCAATGAGTTTGGAGAGATCGAACCGCAAATTCTTCTCTTTACGGAGGATGCCAAGAGACGGCTTTACGAATGGCAGCACCACTTTTCAGAATTGTGCGACCGAGAGACAAACGACACCATTGTGAGTATCTATTGCAAGCTGGAGATATACATCATCCGTTTCTGTTTGATTATCCAATTAGCCCGATGGACTTGCGGAGAATGTGATAAAACTTGTATTGACCTGTTAACGGTGGAACGAGCCATTAAACTGACGGAGTATTTCAAGGAATCTGCATTGAGCGTTCAAAACATACTCAATGAAAATTCGCTCAGCAACCAACAACAAGCGATAGTCAATCTACTTCCTCCATCCTTTACAACTGCCCAAGCCATACAGATAGCCGAGCAGAACGGAATGAAGGAACGGACGTTTCAACGCTTTCTCAATGATAACATCGGAACATTGTTCCGCAAAGAGAAGCATGGAGAATATTCAAAGATTAACCCGTAACATTTTTGTCGGTTTTGACACTTTCCCAGCAAAAACGACAATAATGACAAAAGTGACACACCCAAAAAGAAACATACAATGAGTACACATAGATTCATATTAGAACCCTACAAAGGTGTCAGCACTCGACACACTTGCCCGAACTGCCACCGCCAAAGATGCTTTTCAAAGTACATTGATACGGAGAAGCAAATCCAGTTCCCTGAGTACGTGGGACGTTGTGACCATGAGCAGAAATGCGGTTATCACTTCACGCCTCGTGATTACTTTGAGCAGAACCCGTTTGAGAAAGAAAAGTTTGCAGAGAATAGGTTCAGAAGCTATACCCCTATTAAGGAAGCGCAACCAGTAGCCACCTCATACATTGATTCGGATATAGTCAAACAATCATTGCGTGGCTATCCAGCGAACAAGTTATTTCAATTTCTATCGGCTCAATTCGGAGAAACAGAAACATTGAAACTCATGAAGAAATACAAGGTTGGCACATCCAAGTATTGGGACGGTGCAACGGTTTTCTGGCAGACAGATAATCAGAACAAAGTCCGCACGGGTAAGATAATGCTTTACAATCCCGAAACTGGTAAGCGGATAAAAGAGCCATACAATCATGTCACTTGGGTACACTCCGTACTACACAAAGGCGATTACAATTTAAAGCAATGCTTCTTCGGTGAGCATCTGCTTTCCGAAGATAGTAGCCGTCCTATTGCACTGGTCGAAAGCGAGAAAACGGCAATTATTGCATCTTACTATCTGCCGCAATTCCTATGGATAGCATCAGGTGGAAAGAACGGTTGCTTCAATGTCAACAGCCTATCCGTTCTGGCAGGAAGAAGCGTTGTATTATTCCCCGATTTGGGAGCGACTGACTATTGGCAGAGCAAAATCAGTCTGATGAAAAGCTACGGAATTGAGGTACAAATGTTCGATTATTTGGAAGCCAACGCCACCGAAAACGAGCGAAAAGAGGGGTACGACATTGCCGATTATCTCCTAAAAGTGAAGCCCGATGAAGCTATCCTCCAACAGATGATAAAGAAAAATCCCGTCTTGAAAACACTGATAGATACATTCGACTTGAAGCTCATCAGCGTACAACAAGGAACTCCACAATCGAAGGTTTCACCACCTAAGAAACGAGGGTTCAGACTTTGAATACAGGGAGAGAAATCGAGACTTTTTTACTGTAGCAAGTTAATGTCGGTGTATTACATTCCCCGACCACTTGCTCCTCAAAAAGTCTGAGGAGGCAGCTCCCGATGGTCACACATTATTCACTAAAAACAGATTCAAATGGAAAAGAAATATACAGTAACACTCCGTCTGTCATATCAGCAATACGCATGGCTTGGTGCGCTTTGCAGACGGAGCAAGCAGACTCAAAGCGAAGTCATCCGTTCGCTCATCGAAAACGGTTCGGTACGTGAACGAATCACGCAAGAACATATCCACATCATCCGCCAACTGATTGGCGAAAGTACCAATCTCAATCAATTGGCGAGACAGGCAAACACCTACGGTTTCTTCGCCGTAGCGGACAGATGCAAGGAAATGGCTCAGCACATTAACCTACTTATAAAACGTTTGAAAGATGATAGGTAAACAGACTAAAGGAACATCGTTCGGTGGTTGTGTTAGCTATGTTCTCAAAGAGGAGAAATCCAAATTGCTGGAAGCTGTCGGAGTAGATGGCACACCCGAACAGATGGCAGAACAATTTGAATTACAGGCATTGCTCAATGATAAGGTAAAGAATATTGTCGGACACACCTCGCTCAACTTCTCCCCTGAAGATGGAGAACGCTTGAAGTCTGATGATGCGTTGATGTTGCAAATCGCCCACGACTATATGAAACTGATGGGCATCGAAAATACGCAATACATCATTGCCCGGCATATCGACCGTGAGCATCCGCATTGTCACATCGTTTTCAATCGGGTGGATAATGACGGTAAGACGATTAGCGATAAGAACGACTTCCGCAGAAATGAAAAGGCTTGTAAGATGTTGACGGCAAAATACCGCTTGCACTTTGCCAATGGTAAAGACCATATCAAGGAGGAACGCTTGCGTCCATACGACCGGGCAAAACACGAGATATACAAAGCGTTGAAAGAGGAGCTGCCCAAAGCTCAAAATTGGGATGAACTGAAAGAAGCTCTTGCTGACCGTGACATTGATATGAAATTCAAAGTCAGCCGGACTACAAGAGAAATACAGGGTGTCAAGTTTGAGTACAACGGTTTTTTTCTCCGGCTCAAAAGTCAGCCGTGAATTCAGCTACTTGAATATCGACAACCGATTGGAACAGAATGCTTGCGCATCCTCATTTGAACACCCCAAACAAGGGGTCACGCATAATGATGAAGAGGTGCAGCAAAGCGTTTCCCACTCCGACAATGGTTCAAGTATCGGTCTTGGTCTGTTGAATGGCAGTTCATCATACGATGCCACTGCCGCAGAAGAAGCTGAGTTCAACCGCCTGATGAAAAAGAAAAAGGCTAAGCGCAAGCGAGGCTTTCATTTATAATCCACTTTTTATTAACTTTTTAAATTCAATCAATTATGTTACAAAATGATTTGATTCTTGATTTCAATCTCTACTTGTGTGAGAAGTTCGGCTACAGAAACAGTTGTAGCGTGATGCAAAATGCCAATGGCTTTTGTGTGAACATCCGTGAGCGTGACTTGGACTGCTACATCCGTTTCTGGGAGTACAGCAACGGAAGAGGCAACTTCCCCGACTGGAGCATCATCATCGTGCGCAGCAATTTCAAGAAGAACCAAGCCGAAAGCCTGAAAGACTTGGCTCGTTTCTTCAAGGAATACATGCCACGCTACGGTTACAGATACCTCTGTACCGAAGGTGATGACTACAAGTATTATCAGACACTCGGCTTGAAACTCATCCATCAAGACCTGTTCGGTCAGGAGAACTATGGATTGGCGATGAAAGATTTGAATGTCTGACATTTGATTTAGGGTTAAGGAGGGGATTTTTCCTCTCCTTTTCTCTTTATATAGCAGATAATTTTATATCTTTGCAAACGGAAAAACAATAAATATATGAACGCAATAGGCATACTTGAACAGCAACAAGCTAATGAAGTTTTAAGATTGGAAATAGCATATTCCAATCTTTATAAAGCGTATATGCTGGGAGATAGAAATAAAATGATAAGTCACTATATTGCTACAGGCTATATAGGCATCCCTAATTTTGCAGAATCGGTACAAAGTCAGACGAAACAGGAAATGCTCTCTAATGGAATTTTGCCTGACATATTACCAACTTCCATTGACAACATCAAAGATGATACATTATTGCGAATGAATGTTGTGGGATGTTTGAAAGCCTTACAAAATGAGATTAATATTCGCAATATATATCGAACCCATTACACATATGCGCAAAATATTCTTTATCAGCCTAATCATATATTTAGGCAAGAAGAAGTCTTATATCAAAACCCATATGGACAACAACTGAAAGTTGCCGATATACTTGCGGTATCTAAATATGCAGTAAGCATTGCGGAAGCTATTGCACCGGATGATGAAAATTTTTCAAAAGCAAATGCAGCAATTACAGCTTTACAAAGTATAGATGCAACACTTAACAATAAACCGGAAGATAAGCCAGTCAACAAGATGTTGCATTTAGTAACCAGTTTCATTTCTTCTGTTGTAAAATCATCTATCAAGAATGATGAAGCAAAGCGTGGAGTTACAATAACTGCATTAATGGTTGATTTGACTATAGATTTCTTTTGTAAAAAATAAAGCGATGGATAAACCCGTGAATCGGATAAAAGAGGTACTTGAAGAAAGAGGTATCAAACAAACTTGGCTGGCCGAGAAACTTGGCAAGAGTTTCTGTATAGTCAATGCGTATGTATGCAACAGACGGCAACCAAGTTTGGAAGTGCTATTTGAAATTGCTGATATATTGAATATTGATGTGAAAGATTTAATAAAAGACAGATGAGTAGTATGAAGAAGCAAGAAGAACAAACTAAAAATATCTGTCTTTAAAAAAAAGATGGATTTACACTTTATTTAGTAAAAGAAGGAGATTCATTCACTGATATAAAGAATGGAGTCGTTTCCATACTTCCAGAAGAGCTTATTGCCAAACGCAAAAGCGGAGGCAACATCTCGACTGACATAGAAAACTACGCCCACAAATTAAAACGTCAAGAATATGGAAAGAAGCTAAATTACCAAATTGAGAATCTCTTGTTTCTTACTGGTGCAGGTTCTTCCTACCTTTTTGGAGAGAATGACAAGAAAGGCAAACTCATGTGTAATTTATGGGATGATGCTACGGTTTTGCTTGGTGGAAAACAGAATATGGATGCCTTTTGCGAAAAAGTCAGATATACTGACAAAGACGAGAAAGACGAATATAGAAAAAAACTAGAAAAAGTCCTTTCATTAGCAGAAAAAGCAAAAGATTATATCACAGAACCGATTTTCAAAACAGATAAAGATGAAGAATGGAACATTACATATACCGTTAGTAAAATAAAGAAGATGATTAAAGATAATTGCAATCTACAAATAACATCTTCCGAATCATCCAGTGTGCATGAAAAATTTCTTAATAAGATTACTAAACGAAAAAGTTCTATTGCAAGGGTAAAGTTATTTACCTTAAACTATGACACCCTATTTGAGCAAGCTGCACGAAAAGGGAATTATACAATAATAGATGGATTCTCTTTTTCCATTCCACGGATATTCAGTGGAAGACATTTTGATTACGATATCGTAATTCGTGATGGTAGCAGAATTAAGAACGAGGACAATTTTGTTCCACGAGTTTTCCACCTATACAAACCACATGGTTCGGTAGATTGGGAAAAACGAGGCAACAACGTTTACCAAAATAAGGCAGAAGAAATTTCTGTAGAAGATTCATTAATGATTTTTCCGCAAGAAAATAAATATGAACACTCTTACGAACAACCATTTTTTGAAATGATGACTCGTTTTCAAGCTGCGTTACGTATGAAAAATACTACATTGGTTGTTATAGGATTTAGCTTTGGTGACAAGCACATATTATCCATGATAAACGAAGCTTTGGAACAAAATCCAAGTTTTCAACTTATCATTATCAATTACAGGGACACAGGTATCATAAAAAGCGACATTTTCTATAAAGAAGCTGGTGAAAGAGGTAATATAATGATGGTCAATGAAACTTTTAAAGAATTTGTTGACGCTTATCCAAACATCAAAATATATGACCAATCCGATGAATATCGTTTAGTGAAAATTGTCAATGAAGGGAACTAATTATAATCCATTTGTAAACGAGCACTTTATTGGTTTTATCAATCAAGTAACTCCACAAGGAGTGAAGGTACATTTCCCTTCCTCCGCTTTGTTACAACCTTTTTTCAAGTATGGTGAACTATATCACGGCGGTTTAGTAGGCAACTATGTAGTAATAGAAGGGCATCAAATGGGATTCTTAGGAAAAATACAAGGAATAGAATTACCTGAAAAAGAGCGTTTGGAACTAAGCGAAAAGTCTTTTGAAACTAATGAAATGCATCCCATAGGATACATTGAAATTCTATTGTCTTTTAGTTTTGAAAATCCAGAAGAAATACAGCGTGGACTTAACACACTACCTCCAATTGGAGCTAAAGTATTTGTTTGCGCTTCTTACTTCATACAAAGTTTCTTTAAACGATTCGGCGTAAAAAAAGAAAATACTGCCCCATGCCTTATGAAGCTTGGTGTATTGACACAAGATAAAACAACTCCTGTGGAAATCTCTTTGGACGCTTTGTTTGGTCGCCATTGTGCTATTGTTGGAACTACTGGAGGAGGCAAGAGTTATACAACAAGTAAACTACTTGAAGGAATTTCAAATGCCAAGGCTAAAGCTATTATCATAGATCCTACTGGAGAATATTCAGGTTTTGATTCTAAAGATTATGTAGGAAGTGCTATTATAAATAAAGATAGCTACTTTCATTATTCCCGTTTATCCGTTGGAGATTGGTTCGCATTGTTCAGACCTGCGGGACAAGTGCAACAGCCCAAATTATTAGATGCGATAAAATCACTTAAATTGGCAAAGTGTTTAGAGGAAAACGAAAAATTACCAGAAGATGGGAAATTTCATCATCCTAAGTTTACAGATAAATTCGTAACGTGTGTAGGCGGTATAATTAGAAAAAAATGTCATTATAAAGATGCTTTTAGACATTTTGAAACGAAATATATGGCAGAAATAGAGGAAGATAATTCTGAATTTGATTTAACAAAACTTGTAATCCAATTAAAGGAGGAAGCCGTATATGAAAGTAATGGCTGTAATGTTGAAATGTGGGGAGATGTTGACAAAAGAACAAGTGACAACATCGCTAGTCTAATTATTCGTATATATAGTAAGGTATCAGACAAAGCATTTAAGCAAATATTTGGCATAGGAAAAGAGCCTAAAAAAGATTTGTGTGAAACAATTGAATCTTTTATAAGCAACAAGTCAAAACACATTCTACGTATCGGTTTTGAAGATGTTCCCTATGACTTTCAAACAAGAGAAATATTAGCTAATGCCATAGCTAAATTCTTACTTAACAAAGCAAGAAAAGGGGATTTCAAGACACAACCTATTGTGTTCTTTGCAGATGAAGCGCACCAATTTCTGAACAAAGAAGTTAAAGATGAATATTTTCAATCCATGCGTTTAGATTCTTTTGATTCCATAGCAAAGGAATGTAGAAAATATGGCTTATTCCTTTGCTTGGCAACACAAATGCCAAGAGATATTCCATTGGGAACTTTAAGCCAAATGGGTACTTTTTTAGTTCACCGATTAATAAATCATAGAGACAAAGAAGCGGTAGAAAGTGCTTGTTCTGCTGCAAATAAATCAACATTGGCGTATTTACCAGTATTAGGTGCAGGAGAGGCTATACTTATGGGAATAGATTTTCCAATGCCCGTAATGCTAAAAGTCGATTTACCACAGACTGAACCTAATTCGCATACGCCACAATTCAAGAGATTGTAAAAAAGTAGAAACAAAATTAGCATAAGAACAATATGATTACAGGCGATATAAAACAAAAGGTGGATGACGTATGGCAAACATTTTGGAACAATGGTTTCACCCAACCATCGGCAATCTTCGAACAGATAACTTATCTGCTTTTTATGAAGATGCTTGACGACAAGCAACGTGAAAAAGAAGCGATAGCCAACCTTACGGGCGATGTTTTGCTTAACCCTGCATTCCCCAGCGGTACGTGGCACAATCCTTCCACCAATCAAGATGTGCCATATAATGAAATGCGTTGGCACGTGTTCAAAGAAATGGAGCCGTCCAAAATGTTGGATCGGGTGCGCAACGATGTATTTATCTATTTGCGTTATGTAGGGAAAGAGGGTTCGGCTTATAGAAAAGCAATGGAAGACACTGTTTTCCAGATTACCAACGCTCGTCTGTTATCGCGTGTCATTGAAGGTATTGAAAAAATTACTTCCGATGGGGCTAACATGATGGGAGATGTGTATGAGTACATGCTCGGTATCATGGCGGCATCGGGCACTAACGGACAATTCCGCACCCCTCGCCATATCATCCGCATGATGGTGGAACTGATGCGCCCCACTCTTGATGATACCATCTGTGACCCAGCTATGGGTTCTGCGGGTTTTATTATGGAAGCAGCCAAATACATTGCAGAGCATCAGAGCGATGAATTGCTGAATATAGAGGCGAGAGACCGTTTCAGCAAAGAGATATTTCACGGTTCGGACTCGGACGCTTCCATGCTCCGCATCGGTTGCATGAACATGATGCTTCACGATGTGGATGAACCCAATTTGTACTACCGTAACTCACTGTCGGACGAGAACAACGATACAAACCGCTATACCCTTTGTCTTGCCAATCCTCCGTTTGCAGGTAGTCTCGACACTGATGACATAGCGCACACGTTGAAAGCGGCTGTCAAGACCAAGAAAACAGAACTGCTATTTCTTGCATTGATGATGCGAATGCTTCAGTCTGGCGGACGATGTGCTTCTATTGTACCGGACACGGTTCTCACAGGTGATGCGCAAGCCTACAAGACCATACGATCGGCATTGGTGGATAAGCACTGCATGCAAGCCGTCATCACGATGCCTTCCGGTGTGTTCCAACCTTATAGCGGAGTCTCTACCGCCATCATTATTTTTACCAAGACAGGCACAGGCGGCACTGACAAGGTTTGGTTTTACGATATGCATGCCGATGGGTTCTCGCTCACCACGCAGCGCATTCCACAGCCTGAGCAAAACGATATTCCCGATATCATCTCCCGTTTCCACAACCTCGAAGCGGAAGCCAACCGCAGTCGCAAAGAGCAATCGTTCTTTGTCACTGCCAATGAAATACGTGCCAATGGCTACGACCTCAGCTATAAGCGTTATCACGAAGTGGAGTATGAGGCTGTTGAATACGAAGTTCCTGAGGCTATCATTGCCCGTATGAAAGAAAGGCAGAAGGCTATTGATGCTGCCTTTGCCGAGTTCAAGAAACTGCTAAATTCGTAAGGGTATGAAAGTGGATAAATCAAAGTGGGAGAATACTTTAATAAAAGATTCAATCAAGACTCTAAACGTCAAAGATGCAGTTCAAAAGAAAGATTACCTTTTAACTGGGAAATATCCCATTGTTTCTCAGGAAAAAGACTATGTATCCGGATATTGTAACACAGAAGACAATCTCAATAAAGATTTAGGAAGTATCGTCATCTTCGGAGACCATACCCGTACTGTCAAATATGTAGATTTTGATTTTTGTGTAGGTGCAGATGGTGTTAAAGTATTACAACCTAACAACAGCTTATCTGCTAAATACCTATATTATTTCATTAAGTGGTCAAACATACCGAGTAACGGTTATGCAAGACATTTCAAGTTCTTGAAGGAGATAAGAATCAAATATCCGAAAGATAAAGCTACTCAACAAGCAATAGCTTCGGAGTTGGATGCAGTTCAAGAAATGATTGACGGCTACAAGGCGCAGATTGCCGACCTTGATGCCCTCACACAATCTAAATTCGTTGATACCTTTGGAAATGTTTCGGTTAATGATAAATGTTGGGATATTATACTAATGGGGAAACTTGGTGACTTTAAAAATGGACTAAACTATAGTAAGGGAGAGAGAGGAAAGCCATTGAAAATAATAGGCGTTGGAGACTTTCAAGACCATAAATGTATTTCCTCATTTGACAATATATCCTATATAGAAGTTGAAGACACGCCACAAGAATATTTACTTCATAATGAAGATATTATATTTGTACGTTCTAATGGGAACAAAAATTTAGTTGGCAGATGCTTGGAGGTTTTTCCTAATAATACAGAAGTAACCTTCAGCGGGTTCTGCATTCGATTTAGAAAGTCTGTGGAGATTATAAATAAGTACCTGATAGCTGTATTAACGAATATTGAATTTAAGAACACTCATATTTTGAAATCAAATGGCATTGGTATTCAAAATATTAACCAGAAATTATTGAGTAGTTTGCCTATACCTGTTCCTCTAATTGATATGCAGAAAAAATATGCCTCACAAGTCGAAGCCATCGAAAAGCAAAAAGAGTTGATTCGCCAGCAATTAGCCGATGCCGAGACTCTAATGGCAGAACGGATGCAGTATTATTTCTCTTAAAACAAGCCGACAGTATGAAAGAGATAGATAAAAAACTGATAGATACCATCAACCGATATACCGCTTCGGGGATAGACCAGCAGGTGGATTATGAAAAATTCTACCTCTATTCACTGATTACCCATTCTACGGCTATCGAAGGTTCGACTGTTACCGAAGTAGAAAACCAGCTGTTGTTTGACGAGGGAATTGCAGCCAAAGGGAGAAGCCTGAACGAGCAGATGATGAATGTGGATTTGAAAAACGCATACCTCTATGGCTTTGAATGGGCGAAAACCGGACAGCCATACACTGTTGAGTTTTTATGCGAATTGTCAGCCAAAGTCATGCGCCGTACAGGTTCGGAATACTCCACTATGGGCGGCAGTTTCGATTCCTCAAAAGGAGAATTGCGACGGTGCAATGTAAGTGCCGGAATAGGAGGCAGAAGTTATCTGGCATTTCAAAAAGTACCTAAAGCAACAGCAGACTTTTGTGATTGGTTAAACGGAGAACTGGCATCTGTGGACAGAAACGATATGGCAGCATGTTATAGGTTGAGTTTTGAAGCGCACTTCCGTCTTGTCACCATTCATCCGTGGGTGGATGGTAACGGGCGTACAACCCGATTGCTGATGAACATCGTACAAAGACAGTCAGGGCTTATCCCATCTATTGTTACAAAAGAGACAAAAGGTGAATATATTCAGGCGTTGATTGACAGTCGCGAGCAGGAAGACAGCACCATTATACAAGATGTAATGATGGCACAGCATATCACCAATCTCGAAAATCGGATTTTACAGTATCAGCAAAGCACGAATGATACTGCAAAAGAAGAAAGTGACACTGTAAATGATACTGCAACGCCAAAAGACACTACAGCCCGGCTCATTGCAGCCATTAAAGAACACCCAGAATATACATACGATGAATATGCGGAACTTCTGAACATCGGCCGTGCCACTGTTGCACGACATATCAAAAAGTTAAATGGAACAGTCATTCAGCGCATCGGATCAGATAAAAATGGCTATTGGAATATAAAATGATTGAGTTATGAGGAACTTTGAATACATAAAAGACATTGACGGATTAGGGACGATCCATCGTTATTGTGCCACAGCTGAGGATTTTCAAGTGGCTAATCCAATGGTTTCTGCCATGCAAGTCCGACTTGCACTGGAAACGATGGTAAAAACCGTTTATCGCTTGAAAGGATGGCAGATAGGAGAACGTGCCTCATTGCTATCGCTCACCACCGATGAACGCTTTACGGCATTCATCAATAGCGAAGATCTGATGAAACGCATCCATTATGTGCGTAAGATTGGAAACAATGCCGCTCATGCCAATGATGGATTCGTAGGGCGCAGAGAGTCTTTCTTTGCCGTACTGAACCTATATTACATTATTGGTTCCATCCTATTGGCTTGGCAGGTGATTGACACATTGCCGGACTTTGACAAAGAGCTGATTCTCCAATCACCCCAACCAAGCAATTTTGCCGTTGTTCCTCAAACAGAGCAAGCATCTTCAGCTACCACGCAGACTGCCGATACTGCCGCAAAAGCGGTGAAAGAAAGTTCCGATGCACAACCTACAACAGTGGATGCCCAGCCTGTTGTAAACGACCTCTCGGAAGCAGAAACCCGAAAATTGTATATCGACCTGTTGCTACACGAGGCAGGTTGGAAAGTATCTGAACATAAGGGCGAAATCATACCCCGTCAAGCCGGAACAGAGATAGAAGTGCAGGGTATGCCCAATGAGAGCGGTGTGGGATATGCGGACTATGTGTTGTTTGATACAGACGGAATGCCACTGGCTGTAGTGGAAGCCAAACGCACCAGTGTAGATGCGACAGTAGGTCGCCACCAAGCGGAATTGTATGCCGACTGTCTGGCAACACGCTACGCCTGTCCTCGTCCGGTTATCTATTACACCAATGGCTTTGAAACCCATATAATAGACGGCCTCGGTTATCCGTCACGCAAAGTGATGGGATTCCACACTATTGACGAGTTGCGCAGAATGATAGCGCAACGTGGACGCAATGACATTACCGACTTGCAAATTTCGAACAAGATAACCACCACAACTATCAGAAACGAGTAATCGAATCTGTCTGCAAGCATTATAATGACAAGCATCGCCGTGCCCTATTAGTGATGGCTACCGGAACGGGAAAGACACGTGTCAGTATTGCGCTTGTGGATGTATTGGTGCGAAACAATTGGGTGAAGAATGTACTGTTCCTTGCCGACCGTATCGAACTGGTCAATCAGGCAAAAAAGAATTACACAAAGTTATTGCCCAATATGACGGTCAGTTCCTTACGTGACAGCGATGTGGATATATCGGCACGTATCCTCTTCTCCACTTATCAGACTATGATAGGACATCTGGACAGGGATGCCAAGACATTCTCATTAGGCAGATTTGACCTTATCATCATTGACGAAGCACACCGCAGTGTGTTCGGTAAATACGGAGCAATCTTTGAGTATTTCGATGGAGTGCTCTTAGGATTAACGGCAACTCCACGTGATGAGGTTGACCGCTCTACATACGATCTCTTCGGCATGGAGCAAGGAGAACCGACCGACAGCTACGAATATGACGAAGCGGTAGAAGATGGCTATCTGAATCCATTCAAGGCAATAAAAGACAACTCAAAGATTCTGACGATTGGAATTGACCCCGAACAGCTTACTCCGGAAGAACGGGAGCAGTTGGAAGAAATTTTCGAGTATGAGAAAATGAAAGCTGGACTGGAGCCGGATGAACCATACAGCCGCACCATCAACGCAACAGAGATATTCAAATACATCTTCAACCAAGATACAGTAGACTACGTATTGAACAGGCTGATGAATGATGGTATCCGTGTGAAAGATGATACAATGATAGGTAAAACCATCATTTTCGCCTATAACCATAAACATGCCGTGTTCATAGCCGAACGGTTTGCCGCCCTTTACCCAGACTTAGGAGCGGATTTCTGCCGAGTGATTGATAATTACGAGAAATATTCATCCAACCTGATTGATAAGTTTGCTGATGCAGAAAAGCAACCACAAATTGCCGTATCGGTAGATATGCTTGATACGGGCATTGATGTGCCTGAAATTGTAAACTTGATTTTCTTCAAGCCTATACACTCCAAGATAAAGTTCTGGCAGATGATAGGCAGAGGAACACGCCTGTGTGAAAATTTGTTTGGCGAAGGTAGAGATAAGGAAGAATTTTTGATATTCGATTTCTACCGGAACTTCGAGTATTTTGAAATGAATCCCGAAGGCGCCAAGCCCACAAAATCACAGTCCATTGTAAGTATGCTTTTTAATCTGCGCACAGATATTAAATTCGCTTTACAAGATAGAGCATATCAAAGCAAAGAAGAATCAAAGGCTTTTCACGACAACCTTGCCGACATATTACACAAGCAGATAGCCGACCTAAATAAAAACCGAATAGATGTGCGCCTTCAACTGAGAGCCGTAGAGACATACGCCACGCCAGAAGCTATGACCTGTTTGACTCTTGGCGATGTGATGGCGATGAAAGGTAATATCTCACCTTTATTCAAAAATGCAACAACAGACACTTCTGCATTAAAGTTTGATGCACTTGTACTTAAATCTCAACTTGCGTTGGTTGATGAAACGGTCAATTCCGTATCATCAGAGCGAAAAATAATGGACATAGCCAGTTATCTCAAAGAGAAGAAAGCTTCCATTCCGCAAGTAATGGCTAAGATGAATGTACTTAACGAGGTACTGTCCACTCATTTCTGGGAATCGAAAAGTCTTGGCTCTCTCGAACGCATCAGGCTGGAGCTTCGTGAGCTTATACAATACTTGGATGGTGGCACGGCAGGGCAAACATTTACAATCAATATAACCGACACATTTGAAGAAGATAGTTCAGGTATCAATATAACCCCAATCCGTACCTATCGCCGTAGAGTGGAAGACTATCTCAAAGAACATCTATCAGATGATGATACTTTGCAAAAGATATACCACCTTGAACCGCTGTCCGAACAGGACATTGCCCGATTGGAACAGATTTTCTGGGAAGAATTAGGCTCAAAAGAAGAATTTGATGCACAAACGAGAACAAAGCCCTATCAACATAATGTAGCCGCCTTCATTCGTTCCATCATTGGAGTGGAACAAGATGTGGCTCTGGAAAAATATCGTGCATTGATACACGGTGCGGAACTAACCCGTATGCAAGAGGAGTATCTACGTACACTCATCCGCTATGTATGCGAGAATGGAGATATTGCCACCGTTGTATTACAGCAACCACCCTTTAATAAGTTTCCTGCTATCTTCCGAGATAGCTCCAAATCTCTTATTGATTATGTAAAACTTATCAGTCAGGTGATAGCAGCGTAAAAAAATAATAGAAAACAGAAGATAATTATGGGTAAGACAGTAACAATATACTTAATTGACGGAGATCCGAAAGGAACTCAATACGCATTCATCAGCAATAAGATTTGCCAGATGTTTGTCGTGCCACGTTCTAACCTCTCTTATCTGAATACTCAAGAGAAGTTGCAGAAACTTGCATTTTATATATTACTGGGCGAAGATGAATCAACTAACCCGCAGGCATACGTTGGTGAAACGGAAAATTTTAAAGAGCGTGTGAAAGACCACGACAGCAAGAAGGCGTTTTGGCAAAAAAACTCATATTTGTATCAAAAGATGCCGATATAACTAAAGTTGATGTGCAATATTTAGAACATGAAGTGATAGTATTTCGGGTATATATATAAAAGCAGAATTATACCCGATAAGATATAATAGTTATCACTCAAATGAAAGTGTGCCTATTAGAGCCTATAAACACTTCTCAAGTGGACAAACGGAGACGATTACACTTTTCCGAGCGAATAACTCAAGTTCACAACACTTTTTCCAACGAGTCAACGATTGAAGTGCAAAAATCCCACCGCAAATCACAGAAATTCCAAGAAAAACATTACCTTTGCACTCAACAAGCGTTCTGTAACATCCATGCGGAAATACCCTATCATTCAATACATTGTATTTGATAGCGGACATTCCACAAAAACGGCTGAAAGAAAGCGGTACAACGTCTATATGCAAAAACGGTGAAATACAACGGTTTGCATTTGTCCCTACATTCTGTGTACTTGTAAAAACGGAGGTTGTACCGATTAAAATGAATAGTCACTGATAATCAGTGATGTAAATATGCTGCATCGAACTTACCATGAGACTTCGTCTTACGAGTTAAAAAGCGATGTTTCGTATCAAGTGTATGAACATTCGGGAAATGTATGAAGGCGTAAGGTGAAACATTTCTTGATTTTTTTTGCCGGTTTTGGACGATAAACAAACATATAAAGTTCGTTTACCTCTCGATTTCTTGTGAAAAGTGAGAGATTTTCTGATGAAAATGTCTTCAAGAATAACGAACTCCACGGTCAATCTCTACAAATAAAAAATGGGAAAGTCAAAAGACTTCCCCATCTAAGCGGAAAGTGAGGGATTCGAACCCCCGGATCCGTGAAGATCGACGGCTTTCGAAACCGTTGCATTCGACCACTCTGCCAACTTTCCGTTTTGCAAAGGTAGAATTTTTTAGCGATTTGGCAAGGTGCAAGTCTGTTTTTTTCTTGCAAAGAGCATTCTGTCCTTTCCGAAGAAATCTTTGCCCCTTTGGGTTTCGTAGTTCAAGGAAGTTAAAATCAACTCCGTTTCATGGCAAAGTGCTTCGTTCGTTTCCATGTATATTTCCCCGTTTTCTTTGAGAGAATATTCCGCTATCGAAGCAATGCTATGATAAAACTCCAATGGATTTTCGTCCTTGACAAACAAAGCAGTATGAGGTTCGTATTCCATCACGTTCGGCTTCATCATGCTTTTCTCGCTCTCCCTCACATACGGCGGATTGGAGACTATAATATCGAAGAACGTCTTTTCCGGCAAACCTTCTCTCATATCGGCTTTGCGAATGTTGATATTAACGCCGTTATGAGCCGCATTCTCTTCGGTTTGTGCAAGAGCATCATCACTGATGTCAAAAGCATAAACCTCACTATTCGGAAGATGTTTTGCCAATGCAATCGCAATGCAACCGCTGCCGCAACCGAGGTCGGCAATCTTCAAACTGCTTCGTAAAGAGTTCTCTTTGATTATGATACTTGTCAATTCCTCGGTCTCGGGGCGTGGAATCAATACTTTGCGGGACAGTAATATTTCAGTATCAAGGAAATCGCATGCTCCGATTATGTATTGCAAAGGTCTGTTCCGTTTTAAATCCTTTATGCCGAAGTGTATTTTCAGAAGTTCCGACTCACTCACTCCCATGCTTGGCTCGGACAATATTTTGTTAAAGGACAAGCCTGCAAAGTGTTCCAATAAGCGATAAACCATCGCCCGCACCTCTTCTTTTCCGTAAACATCGTCCAACTCCGAATGGGCAAAACGAACGATGTCCTGTACTTTGTTTGAAGGTATCCGCATTTTTCGTACTTTTGTCGCTGCAAATAAAGTTGCAAAATTAGCCAATTTGAATGTAACAATCAGCAAGTATTTGACGGAATCGAACATACAAGTATTAGAGAAAAGATGAAGAAAATCAGAGTAGGGAGAAACCGTAGTGTAGTGATTGAAGAAAATGAAATACCTAAACTTAAACATTACATAATAGGAAAAGATGATATACATGACGGATTGGATTTTTACAATAAGGTGATAAACGCCGATTTATTTGAAGTTTTGGGCTTCTTGCCCAACGAATTTGCGGATTTAATCATCGTTGATCCACCATATAACCTTGATAAGAATTTCAACGGTTTCAAGTTTAATTCAATGAATGCCGAAAAATATGAAGAGTATGTAGAGTCTTGGTTATCTATATTGTGTAAGAAGTTGAAGCCGTCTGGTTCTCTTTATTTGTGTGGTGATTGGAAATGTACATCTTCTCTTCAAAGAGTATTAGAACGTCATCTCTATGTATTGAATCGAATAACATGGCAAAGGGAAAAAGGGCGTGGTGCGATGAACAACTGGAAAAATTCAATGGAAGACCTTTGGTTCGCAGTAAAAAATCCTAAGGATTATTTCTTCAATGTAGAAGCAGTCAAAATGAAACGAAAGGTAATAGCTCCTTACAGAGAGAACGGAGTGGCAAAAGATTGGAGTGAAACAGATGAAGGAAATTTCAGACTGACATACCCATCCAATTTCTGGGACGATATAAGCGTTCCGTTTTGGTCAATGCCCGAAAACACAAATCACCCGACGCAAAAGCCGGAAAAGTTGATTGCAAAATTGATTCTGGCTTCTTCCAAAGCAGGAGACTTAGTCTTCGATCCTTTCTTGGGTAGTGGTACAACCGGAGTGGTTGCAAAAAAACTTGGAAGAAACTTTTGTGGAGTGGAGATTAACGAAGAATATTGTTTCTACGCAGCAAAAAGATTAAATATGGCAGATGAGGATAAAGAAATACAAGGCTACAGCGATAATGTCTTCTGGGAAAGAAATACATTGGCTTTACAGAAGAAGATAAACAAGAAGCATTCAGCCAAACCTATACAATCAACAAATTTATTTGGAGATGAAGAATAGTATCAAAGACTTCATTAATCGTGTTTTATCGTTTAAGACCGACGATAAAGCAGAAATGATTAATTTCCTGAAAAATGAATTTTCCCTTAGTCAAGATGGAAAAGTTTATTTTTGCGATTATTTTTCCGTAAGAGTATCATACTCCAAGAATAAATCGTTTACCAATACTGTTTTGTCTCTTTCAAAGTTACAAAAGTACGATACGAAACCCTTTTTCGTTCTTTTGATCCGAGCAAACGGGCTTAATAACAGTATATATCTTGCAAACACGACCTTTCTTTCCAAAGTCAGCCATTCTTCAAAGGAGCTTACGGAAACCAATATAAGAGGTAGCTTCAATGGAAGCGATATTATCAAGGTATATCAGGGATTGGAAAACTGCTTACCGGAGAATTTTGAGACTTTATTCGCATTCCATTCTCTTTCATGGGAGGAAAATCTTCGCAGACTTGTTTACAATACAAACAACATTGTTCCTGTTGAAAAGAAATTTGAAGTAACCGACATAAATCGGGCAAAGATACTTTCATCTGTCGATTTGGCTCAAACTTTTTTGAAGAGTGGGGATTTTGATAACCTGTATCAAGATTTGGAAAGCAGACTCAAGAAGTGCTATGAGGGTATATTATGTGCCGCTCATATAGAAAACACAAATGTAAGAGCTCGTCTGATAGAAGCTTTGATTACTTCCGATGAAGTGGAACGTAAAATGCTTTTGGAGGCTGTAAGAAAAGAAGAAATTCCTGATTATACCACAAAAAATACTCTTGGAGACTATTGTAAGGAATACCGAATAGGAAAGACATATACCGACATCAAGACCAAAATTCTTTATTTACATTCCAACCCAAAGGCTTACAATATCGACAAGTTCCTTGAAACCATGTCAGATGGTCGGAGTATATTGTTTTTCTACCTGATAGGAATAGATGAAAAAGGAATTGTTGCTGCGAAATTGGTTTCCGTTTATCACAAAAGTCTTATAGAAGCAACGTTTGTCCAATCCCATTGGTCGGGACGTAATTCCAGAAGTATAACACAGTTTAATGGAGATGCACTGAACAACATTCTTGAAAGCAAAGACTTTATAAATGTTTTAGACACAGAGAAAGCCAAGACTTTCTTGCTTGACATTATTTCGCTTTAAGGATTTTTTGCGTTTGATTATCAATATAGAATAACGAAATGAGCGAACAAGATAATATATATATGAGACGTTGCTTTGAACTGGCACGTCTCGGTGCGGGTTCGGTGAGTCCGAATCCGATGGTGGGTTCTGTGATTGTGTATAATGGGGACGTAATCGGCGAGGGCTGGCATAGAAAATACGGGCAGGCTCATGCGGAAGTCAACGCAGTGGCTTCGGTCAGGGACAAAAGCCTTTTGAAAAACTCGACTATTTATGTGGCATTGGAGCCTTGCTGTCATTGGGGGAAGACACCGCCTTGTGCAAAGTTGATAATAGATAGCGGCATAAGGCGTTGCGTTATCGCCAACACAGACCCCAATCCCAAGGTGTCGGGAGGCGGAATAAGGTTGCTGAAAGAGGCAGGTATCGATGTCGTTACAGGCGTGTTGGAAAGCGAAGGGGCGTTTCTCAATCGCCGTTTCTTCACCAATCAAAACGAAAAGCGGCCATACGTGATATTAAAGTACGCCGAAACGGCCGATGGCTTCATGGCACAGGAGGGAAAGAGTGCTTGGATAAGCAATGATGCCGTCAGGATATGGACGCACAAGCAGAGAAGTGAAGAGGACGCAATAATGGTCGGTTATCGTACCGCAATGCAGGACAACCCTCAACTGAACGTACGATATTATGGCGGAAGAAATCCCAAGCGTATCGTTTTCGACAAAGAACTCAGCCTTCCTGCACAAATGCACCTCAAAGATAATTCACAAGATACCTATATCTTCAACTTCAAAAAGGACTTCAAGGACGGAAGAAACACATACGTACGACTGGAAAGAGACTCGCAGACGGTGAAACGCATGTTGGATTATTTGTATGAGCAGAAGATTTGTTCCATTGTCGTGGAGGGGGGACGAAAAACCTTGGATATGTTCCTGCAATCGGGTTTGTGGGACGAGGCAAACGTAATCACAGGCACAAACAGCTTCCAAAGCGGCATAGCAGCCCCTACCATACTCAAACAAGTGGCAATCTCCGAAGCCATAGGCAATAACACATTAAGAACATACTTCAATAAGTGATTGTTCAATGAATTGATTTTCAACAATCGCAAATTCATGAAATTCTTTCGCCGTTTCATTTTTATGGAACGCCGAAAGAATTTTCTCGAACGGCGTTTCATCAAGTACGAAACGCCGTTTGGTTTTTGTGTATTCGGGTCGGTGGTTTTTAGGACTGCGTTCTTTGGGTGGCAGAGTGGTCGGGCGATGATGTTCGATTGCTGTTTTGTCATGGTGAGTTGCTTTTGCGATAATTAGAAGCGGGCTTGGGTTGCCGATTGAAAATAATTCGTTAACTTTGCAAGCGATATTTCCTCAAAGGAAAGGGTTAAAACGATAATCATGATACTGATAGCGGACGGTGGTGCGACAAAGACGGATTGGGCTCTTGTGGACGGAGACGGTAAGGCGGTGTTCTTTTCATCGCGTGGAATGAATCCGTACAATGTATCGGCGGATACCATGCGTAGGGAGATTGAGGAGAGAATTGTTCCAAATGCTCCTGTCGATATGGTGGAGGCTGTATTTATTTATGCTTCCGGTTGCTCATCGGAAGTCAAGCAAAGAGAGGTGATTGAGTGGTTCGCTCCCTTTTATCCGCAATCAAGAATTGAGGTCGAGGGAGATTTGCTCGGTGCAGCGAGAGCGACATGCGGCAGAAATGCGGGAATGACAGCAATATTGGGAACCGGTTCCAATTCATGCCTTTATGACGGGGAACGTATTGTGGAAAATGTACCCTCTCTCGGTTATGTGCTTTGCGATGAGGGTGCAGGAACGAACATAGGCAAGTTGTTGTTGAGGGATTATCTGCGAGGCAGAATGCCGAATGGGGTTCACGATATGTTCGCACGAAAGTACGAGGGAGAAGAAGCGGATTTCTTGAACAGGCTTTACAAGGGTGAAGCTCCGAATTACTATCTGGCTTCTTTTGCAAGCTTTGCGATAGAGAATAAAACGAACTCTTATTGCAGAGAAGTGATATGTCGGGCATTCAAGGCTTTTTTTGTGCAACAGATAAGCACCTATCCCTCGTATAATAACTATGCATTGAATGTCGTTGGAAGCATAGGCTTTTTGGCAAAAGAGGAATTGATGCATGTTGCGAAAGGTTTCGGGGTCGAAATCGGTAAGGTGATAAAAGCTCCTTTGAAAGCCTTGGTGGAATACCACATAAAGCAAGAGTCTTTCAGGTTTGGTGAAAATTAAAAGAATCATATAATGACTAAGGTAGATGTTCTTCTCGGTTTACAATGGGGAGATGAAGGAAAAGGAAAGATAGTTGACGTTTTGACTCCAAGATACGATATAGTGGCGAGGTTTCAGGGTGGTCCGAATGCAGGGCATACTTTGGAATTCGGCAAAATCAAACACGTGTTGCACATTATCCCTTCCGGTATATGTCATAAGGATAAGATAAACCTTATAGGTAACGGTGTATTGGTGGAACCGCTTATTTTGAAACAAGAGGTCGAGGCCTTGGAAAAGATGGGCTTCACTCCGAAAAAGAACCTTTATGTTTCGAAGAAGGCTCATTTGATATTGCCTACTCACAGAATGTCCGACGCTGCGAACGAGAAATCGAAAGGTTCTCAAAAGATAGGTTCTACGCTTAAAGGCATAGGCCCGGCTTATACGGACAAGGTTGCAAGAACGGGTGTGAGAGTCGGTTCTATTTTTGAAGCGGACTTCTTTGAAAAGTATGAGAAAGCACGTGATGCCCATTTTGCTCAAATAAGAGCCTTGGGCTATGAACCGAAGGACTTCAAAATAGATGGCGAAGAGTTCGAGGCTTACGAGAAAAAGTGGTTCGAGTCGTTGGATACGCTTAGACAACTCACTGTGATAGATAGCGAATACTTCTTGAACGAGGCTTTGAACAACGATAAGAAAATTCTTGCGGAAGGGGCTCAGGGTTCGATGTTGGATATAGACTTCGGTTCATATCCTTTTGTTACTTCGTCAAATACCATTACCGCAGGCGTTTGCTCGGGCTTGGGAGTGGCTCCATCGAAGATTGGTCGCGTATTCGGAATCTGCAAGGCATACTGCACAAGAGTCGGAAGCGGTCCTTTCCCTACGGAATTGTTTGATGCGGACGGAGAAGAGATGCGTCAACAAGGCAGAGAGTTCGGTGCAACCACGGGAAGAGCGAGACGTTGCGGCTGGTTGGACATACCGGCTTTGAAATACGCCTGCATGCTTAACGGGGTTACGCACCTGATGCTGATGAAGATTGACGTATTGAACCAATTCGAGAATATCAAAATTTGCGAACAATACGAGATAAACGGTGAAAAGACGGAACATGTGCCGTATGACGTGAATGCAAAGATAACCCCAATCTATTCCGACCACAAAGGATGGTGTGCAGGCACAGAGGGCATGAAGTCTTTCGAGGAATTGCCGAAGGAAATGCGGGATTATGTTCAAGAAATCGAGCAAAGAACCAACCTTCCTGTTGCAATAATTTCGACTTCTCCCAACAGAGACGACACGATAATAAGAGCAGAATTATAAAATCAAAAAACATTGAATTACATGAAGCAGATAGTTATAGCGGTTTTGGCGATAATGATTTCCTTTGCCGGATACGCACAGAAATTACGCCCTTCTGATGTGCCGCAGGAGGTAAGGCTTGGATTGGAAAACACATATTCGGACTATAAACTCAAAGGCTGGTACTTTGAAACGGGACAATATGTTGCGGAAATAGATATCGACAAGCAGATAGGCAGGGTTTTCCTGACTGCAACAGGTAATTGGCAATTCACCATATTCAATATACAGGAACAGGAGTTGCCTACCTTGGTTGCTAACTATTTCATCAACAATTATCCGGGCTATCGCATCAAGAAATCCGAGTATGTTGAAGACTTCTCCGGCGACAATTATTATCGCCTTATCATTGCGATGAAGGGAATAGGTCAAACGGAGTACGAAATGATTTTCGACCCGAGAGGAAAGCTCACGAAAACGAACGCTCCCGACCCGGATTTCGTGAAGAAAGACTATATCGCAAGATTAAATCCCGAGGCCATAGAGTACAGACAAAAGAAGATGGCGGAAAGAGCCTCTTTGGACGGAAGCGGTTTGGAAATAAAAACAGGGGAAGACGGAGATGTGAAGAAAAACTCGAAATCCAAGGATGTGGATATAGAAGTACCGGAAGCCTTGGACACTCCCGTTATTCCGGAAGAGGTAACGAAAGCATTCAAAAAGAAATTCCCCCGTTTGGAAGTAAAAGAGTGGAAAGAGGAAGAGGGTAATTTCAGAGCGTATTACGAAAACCGCGGACGGGATATGGAAATCCTTTTCAAGGCTGACGGAATGATAATGACCACAACAACATCTGTGGAAAAGGAACGCTATCCGCGTCTTATCATCAAGGATTTGACATCTCGTTATCCCGAAGTCAAGTTCCCGTCTGCAATAAGTAAATTCCAAAAGGTGGATTACGACTTGAAATATCGCAAAACGGTTACTGACAGAAAGCTCAATACATATTATTATATAGAGTTTACTCAGAAGATAAAGGGCAAGAAGGACAAGAAAACGGTTAAGTTGACTTACGACAAGTCGTTCAAGTATCAGGGACTTGCCGGAAGCACCGACGAATATCAGGACGAGGATTAACGCAAATGCCTTTCATGAGCAGGTTCATACCGTTGGCAATCTTGTTAAGTCTTGCTTGCGGTCTTGCAGCACAGAAACAAATAGATTATCAATCGGATTGGGGAGAGAGGAAGCCGTCTTTCCCCAATCAGTTGATATTATGCCGTAATGTTGTCTTTCATCATGACGATATGACAATGAATTGCGATTCCGCCGTCTTTCATACGGAAGATAACTTCATAGAAGCATTCGGCGAAATCCACCTTTATCAAGACACAACACACCTTTATGGCGACAGAGTGTATTATGACGGTAATACGAAGACTGCCGAAATTTTCGGAGAAACCGTAATACTTCAAGACGGCGGGACGACGCTGGAAACGGACTACATGGTATGGGACAGGGTCGCGGAAACAATCCGATATACCAATTCGGCAGAGATTTGGGATGAGGAAAGCACTCTCCGAAGTCTTATTGGAACGTATTATACAGGTAAAAAACGATTTGAATTTACCGACAAAGTGCAAATAACAAGCCCTCGTGCAAACATAGACTCCGACTCACTTGCATACGATACCCGAACAGATGTGGCGTACTTCTATTCTGCCACACGCATATTTACATCGGACAGCGTACTTATACTGACAAATTGCGGCAACTACAACACGAAGACCGACCAATCGGAACTTTATCTCAACAGTCGGATCAGACATAATGCCGAATACCTGACAGCCGATACCATATATTATAATACACAAACGCAATGTGGCAAAGCATTCGGCAATGTCTTCATAGAGGATACTGCAAATAAGGTTCAAGCGTATGGTCGGTACTTGGAAACAGACAGAACTGCAGGCTTGAAATATGCCTTTTTGACAGGTCAGGCTCTTTTCAAACAAATAGACAAGGATACCCTGTATTTACATGCCGATACCTTGCGAACGGATTTCGACAGCACCGACAAAGCGGAACGAATGTCGGCTTTCAAACATGTAAAAGTCTATAAGAATGACATGCAGGCAGCTTGCGAATATCTCGATTATTACGTGAAAGACAGCGTTGCCTATATGACCGAACGCCCTGTGCTTTGGCAGGATGAAAGTCAGTTTACTGCGGACACAATTCGCTTTCTTACGCAAGGCAAAGGCATAAAGCAAATGCAGTTGTACCCGAACCCGATGATTATTCAGAACTCAGACACGGCAACTGCCGAATACTTCAATCAGATTTCGGGCAAATATCTCATGGCCGACTTCAAAGAGAATAAGATAAGCTACTCTCAAATCGATGGAAACATAAATATCGTGTACCATGTTTGGGAAGAGAAAAAGGATAAGCCGAAACAGCATACCGGCATAAACATCGGCACATGTGCAAGCCTGAAAATGTATTTTGAAAAGGGCAAATTGAAAAAGATGACGGCAGTTCAAAATCCTGATTTCTATATAGACGACATGGAACGCATAGATGAAAAAGACAAAACGCTGAAAGGTTTTATATGGTCTGACGATATACGTCCTCGAAATCCGCAGGACATTTTCCTTCATCGCGACTGACTTTTTGTCATAAAAGCATCAAAGGAACGAAATTTGATAGCAAGAAAACGACCAATCATTACAAAGCAATGAAACGGGAAGTCGAATCACACAAAACAAAGAAACAGAAAAACAAGGCAAAGCATATAATTCACAAACTATTAAAGAAAGATAAGACTATGGCAGAGAATATCGAAGATAAGGACGAAAACGTAAAGCAAAACGAGCAAGAGAACTTGGATAACAGCGAGCAAGAAGCCAAAGAAAAAGAAGCCGAAATCCGTATAGAGGAGGAGTGGAAAAGCAAGTTCGAAGATTTGAACAAGAAATACCTCTTGCTCTATTCCGATTTCGAGAACTATCGCAAGCGAACGGCAAAAGAGAGAATGGAATTGATAAATACGGCTGCCGAAAGCACGATAAAGGACTTGCTCCCCGTGATTGACGATTACGAGAGAGCGTTGCAGAACTTGGAAAAGCAGGAAGACGAGATTTTCATCAAAACGAAAGAGGGCTTGGATTTGATTTACGGCAAACTGATGAACACTTTGAATAAACAAGGCTTGAAACCTATAAACGCCAAAGGTGAGAAGTTCGATGAAAATCTTCATGAAGCCATAGCAAGAGTGCCGGCTCAAAAAGAGGAAGAAAAAGGCATGGTAATAGATGAGACGACCAAGGGATACTATCTTAAAGACAAAGTAATACGTTATTCCAAGGTTGTAGTGGCAATGTAAGAGAGGAGTAACAATGGCAGAAAAGAGAGATTATTATGAAGTCTTGGGCGTATCAAAGAACGCCACGGACGAAGAATTGAAGAAAGCATACAGAAAATTAGCGATAAAATATCACCCCGATAAGAATCCGGGTGATAAGGAAGCAGAGGAAAAATTCAAGGAAGCCGCGGAGGCATACGATGTATTGAGAGATAAGGATAAGAGGGCAAGGTATGACCAATTCGGACATGCAGGCTTGGACGGTCAGGCAGGCTTCGGCTCCGGCGGTATGAACATGGATGATATTTTCTCCATGTTCGGTGATATTTTCGGAGGCAGAGGC
>ERZ1026856.323-NODE-323-length-32276-cov-5.838770_pt1 | contig 32276 bp, 24 predicted proteins | sample MGYA00380158_ERZ1026856 | MGnify/ENA primary metagenome ERZ1026856 (study PRJEB33269, sample SAMEA4719794) | human gut metagenome | biome: human-associated habitat; feature: organic feature; material: feces | place: Cameroon | collected 2013-10 ...
AGCGCATGACGCCGCTGGGGTTGGAATAGTACCAGTTGCTGCCGACCTTGTACCATCCGGTTTTCATGGCTCCACTGCCGTTAAGGTAGTACCACTTTCCTCCGATGGATTGCCACCCGGTGAGCATGATCCCCGACCCGTTGAGGTAGTACCAGGTGCTTCCAAGTTTCAGCCACCCAGTTGCCATTGCCCCCGACCCGTTGAGGTAGTACCAGGCGTTGCCGATCCACTGCCACCCGGTAAGCATGATCCCCGACCCATTGAGGTAGTACCAGGTGTTGCCGGTTTTCAGCCATCCGGTGAGCATGGCACCCGAGCCGTTCATGTAGTACCAGTTTCCGTTGATTAGCTGCCACCCAGTGAGCATGGCGCCTGATCCGTTGAGGTAGTAAGTGCTGTTGCTGAGCTTCAGCCATCCAGTCTGCATGACGCCACTGCCATTGAAGTAGTACCAGCTGCCGGCAATTTTCTGCCACCCGGTTGCCATTGCTCCAGAACCATTGAGCCAATACCAGGAATCGTCGAGCTTCAGCCATCCAGTTTGCATCCAGCCAGAACCATCGAAATAGTACCAGTATCCATTGATGTGTTCCCAGTCGTTGCGTGTGTAGGAGCCGTCGGCGTGACGGTACCACCACTTGCCGCCGCTGTTGATCCAGCGGTCAACATTCAGGTAACTCAGGCAGTCTTCTTTTTCGCTGCGGTAGCGATTCTGCCATCCTTTCCAATATATCTGCTGCTTGGGGTAGCGCTTGGAAACATTGTTAACAACGAAGTCGCAGAGCGTAACAATCAACGTTTCGTCGGACATGGATTCGTTGATACCTGAATACATGAAAAACCAGTTTGCGCCGTAGTAGTTGCCGTTTTTGATATACGAGGCGCCACCGCCGGCTCCGAAGAGGTTGACCATGCCCCAGCATAAGCCTTTGATGCAATCGGGGCGGTTGTCGAGATTGATCCCAAATGCGCCCAGACACCCGCGGGCTCCTAGCGATCCACTGTAATACTCCGTGTAAGCCCAGCCGTTCTGCAGCCGCGAAAACTCATTGGGATCGGCTTTGTATGCGGCATGCCATGCGGTGTTAAGGTCGTTGCCCAGTCGGGTAAAAGTGTTGTTGCTTCTTGTTGCACCCGTTACATCCCATCTATAGCGGTCGCCGATGACCTTGAGGGCTTTGTATTTTGAGGGATTGTACTGATATACCGCTTTAAGGAAGCTGCCCAGGCCATAGCGGTTGTCGAACTGGAAATAGCCCATTGCATGGTAGCCGTCGCCCGAGCTAAGCCCTTGGTCGTAATTGCAGCTGCTTTCATACTTGCAGAAATACAGCATTTCCTCGCTGAACGTCATGGGGGAAACGCTGGAACCATTTGAGTAAAGTTCGATCTCGTTGGTATCTGGTGGGTATATATCCGTAATATCGGTAGAACCGTCAAGCCCGTCTGCCCATATTGCAAGCTTGCCATCGCTGTAGTCAGGTTCGGAAAATTTGGCGTCAGTATCGTATTCGCCGTCATCCATTGCTGCGATATCGGAATCTTCGTGCTCGTCCGTGTTGCCTGTGGTCTTGCCATCCACGTCGGTTTCGGACAGATCGGGTTTTGAGGCTATGCCATCGTCATAAAATGCTGAATTTTGGTTGCTTGGGTCTTTTATTTTAGTCTCATTGCCTGCATTGATGGTATCTGCGAATGCGGGGCAAGGCAAAAGACCCGTTACCAAAACCAATGAAAGGATGGAGCTGAATATTTTTTTCTCAAACGCCATGCAAGCCGCCTTTCGTGGATCATTCTTTCAATAATATCTAAACATGCGATGTTTGGTCGGGGTTCGTTGGTGGGTGAGCCTTTGTTTTCATGCGTGGCACACAAGTTGTGACCGATAAAGAAAAAGGGCGAGGGGATGAGCCCTTGCCCTTTAGTTGCTATCCGTAAATTACAACCGTGGTACCAGCGTAGATGTTATTGTATATCCACTGCGCATCAGGGTATGCCATTCTGATGCAGCCATGGGAAAGGCTTTTCCCCAGCTCGTTGTTTGAAGCGAGAATTGTATGGAAGAAGTATCCGCCGCTGATCTGTGTGCACCATTTTGCGCGGCTATCGGTGCTCAGTGCCATCCTTTTTCCGCCGCTAGTTCGGAACGTTCCTGTGATTGTGGGGCTGCTTGGTGCTCCTGTAACACAGTCAACGTAATACTGCAGGGACCAATTGTGTGACGAGCCCCTATAGATACCAACTTTATGAGTTGATCTGTTTACGGCAATGAGCCATTGGGTTCCACTGTTGCATCCCCAGATTCGATCTGTCATTTGGGCGCGTTCCGGGTTGGGGACCCAAGCTCCGCTGCCATTGAAGTAATACCAAGTGCCGCCGACCTTTTGCCAGCCAGTTGCCATGGCGCCAGACCCGCTCAGCCAATACCAGGTTCCTCCTTGCTTCAGCCATCCTGTCTGCATAGCGCCCGAGCCGTTCATGTAATACCAGTTGCCGCCGATCCATTGCCACCCGGTGAGCATAGCGCCCGAGCCGTTCATGTAATACCAGTTGCCGCCGATCCATTGCCACCCGGTGAGCATAGCGCCCGAGCCGTTCATGTAGTACCAGGTGGCGCCAGTTTTCAGCCACCCGGTTTGCATGGCGCCAGAGGAATCCATGTAGTACCAGTTACCACCGACTTTTTGCCAGTTGGTCAGCATTTTGCCGCTGTAGTTGAATAGGTACCAAGTCCCATTGATCTGCTCCCAGCCGGTTGATACAACGCCTGAAGAGGGATTGATGTAATAGGTTTCGGTTCCGTCTTTAATCCAGCCGGTCATGGCCTTATGGGATATGGGATCAGCATAGGTTTTCACCCCACCACCGAGGTTTACCCAGCCTGAGCAAAGAACGCCATTGTTCTTTAATGTGCCGTCAGCATCACGAGTTATGTTACAAAGAGCCCCAGAAGACGAAGCAAAGCGAGCATTTCCTGCTGTGTCAACTTTCACCCAGCAACTTGACGCCATTGCGCCTGAATCCTTGAAAAAGTAATCGGATTCGTCGATCGTTTGCAATCCTGTTAACATGGGATGCTTTGGGTCGGAGGGGTCGAGCCAGTACCAAGAGCTGCCAGTTTTCAGCCAGCCAGAACTCATCGCTCCCGATCCGGAAGCCCAATGCCAGGCGCTATCTTTGCACCAGCCATTACGAATCATGGCGCCAGAAGAATTGCACCAATAATATGTCCCATTGTCGTTGACGAGTTCATTAGAGGCCATCTTCCCGTCTTGCGAAGAATCCATCCAGTACCACTGGTTAGAAACATGGCGCCAGCCGGTTGCCATTGCCCCATTGCTGTCAACGCGATACCAGGATCCGCCATAGCCCTTTACCCAATGAGCTGAAGTGGCAAGTGCTCCTGAGCCTTCGGCAAACCACCATTTGCCATTGTCATCTTTGATCCAGCCAGTCTGCATGGCGCCCGAATTGTGATCCAACCAGTACCAGGAGCCGCCACTGCTAAGCCATCCAGTCTGCATGGCGCCGGAGGAGGCCAGGTAGTACCATGACCCCCTCTTTTGCCAGCCAGTAAGCATGGCTCCCGATCCGTTCATCAGATACCATTTTCCGTCGGCTGCTTTCACCCAGCCAGTTGCCATTGCGCCGGTTTTGTCATTGAGCCAATACCAATTTCCGCCAGCATAAAGCCATCCGGTGCGAAGCGCGCCATTGCTGTTTGGATACCACCAATTTCCGTCGGCCTTAACCCATCCGCTGCCAGTTACGATAGCCCCTGACGAAGTGGCATGGTACAGAGCGTTGTCAACAGAGAAGTTTCCTGTGATCATCTTGCCGTCTGCCCCGAGGCGGTACTGCTTGCCGCCTGTTTTGACCCATTTCGATTCGGTAGCCTTTGAGGAATTGGCAAACCAATACCAGGAACCTTCGAAATCACGCCAGCCGGATATGGCCGCCTCAATGCCGTTGGAGTAATTGATTAGATGTCCGTTTTCCAGCACGAGTCCATTTTTTGCTGCCTCTGCAGACTCAGAAGAGTTTGTGTTTGACGGCGAGCCTGGAGTGGTTGTCTCTGCCGCTTTCTCTGAAGATTCGTTTTTTGGAGTGGGCTCATTTCCCGCTGGCGCTTCCCCGGCAAGAGGTTCTTGCATTTGCTCCACGTAGCTGGAATTAGTTGAGCTCGCCCCATTTTGAAGCTCATCTGCCATTGCAGCAGCGGGTGCAAGTGCTAGCGCAAGTGCTGCGGGGATCAATAGAAACCCAATCCGTGTAATTGCAGTGTTCATTTTGTGTATCCCTCACCTGGTCGGCGATAGTTTGATAGCTCAATTGTACCTGTTTGATCGCTGCATTATCAGGGGATACTGTTAATTGTGCTATTTGAACTACTTGGGAGAACATCGCATCAACCCCCCCCATTGCGGAACGGGCTTGCACGAGGTGCTTGAATGGGTATGGCTGGAGGAAGTCAATGCGTGTAGGCGCTGCTTGTGTGCGCTTTTGGCTGTGTTGCCTTTTTTTGCCTATTGATTGTCGCCTATTGAAAATAGCTCTGTCGCTCGAGCCCTGATCCCTTTGATGTCGAAACATTTTGCCTTAGGTTTGATTAACTGCTGATTGCTGCGACTGAGATTCGATGCCGCCTCGGCCCAAGCAATTGGGTCTGTGATGGAGAGGGAGCTTACTTCCTCGGAGATGATCGTTTCTGGCGATATTGTGTCAGAGAGGATGCATGGAAGGCCGTTGAATTGCGCTTCAATGATTGCCAGGCTGAGTCCCTCGTATAGAGAAGGGTAGACGGCAATGTCGAAAGCTGAATAGAAGCCTTGCACATCGCGTTGTGGCCCAGTGAAAACAAGGCGATCGCTGACGTTCGCTGAATGTGCAAGGGATTCAATCTCGCCTCTTTTGCTTCCTTCTCCTACTAAAAGGACCATAGCGTTCGCTCCTCTGTCTGCTAGGCAGCGGAGGACTCTGATAAGGAACTGATAATTTTTTTGGTTTTCCAGTCTGCCAATCGAGCCAAGCACCAAGGCATCATTCATCCCGTATTTCGAGCGAATTTCTGCTCGTTTCCTAGGCGAGAAGGACACTTTTTGGGGGTCAACCATGTTCGGCACAACGGTATAATCATCATTTCCGAATAAAAAATCACCTGCAACTTTTGAACAGGCCCATTTGTCCGTTGCCAAGGTTAAACAGGAGCTCCAATTCAGCTTCGAGAATACCTGCGTTATCGTTCGTGATGGCATCCCCCCATTGTGCATATGTACAATTCTGCGAGGAATGTTTGCGTTTGCCGCCATGCGAAGCAAGTCGATGTTTGAAACTTCGTTAATGTTGAACCAAAGCGTCGAGTACTCGTTGAAATGGGATTTTGCGTATTTCTTTAGACTGCGCCAATAGGCAATAGGATTCTCTATTTTTACCGGCAATGTGAAGAAGCGGTTATGCCCATTGTCTAACAGGTGCGAGAAATTCGAGGGGTAGCTATAGCAAAGGAAGTCGAAAGAAAGATCTGGCAGAGCAGAGGAGTAGTTGTTTATAACCATCTCCGTGCCTGCAACATTATTAGACATCCCCCAAACAAGAATGCGCTGTCTTTTCACGGGTATTCCTTCCGATGGCTGGTTAATGGTTTACTAATCCGGCGAGGTGAGAGATCGCCCCTGCCGATGTCAGTGCTAGCTGCTCGTGTCCCGACAGCAATAGTTTTATAGGGAGCTTGAAATCAAAGCGCAGCTTAGCGACAACAACGGCGGTATCGTTTTCGCATATTTCAATTATCCCATCCCCTATGGAGCGTGCATGTTTTCCTTTTTCAGCTGCTGCACAGTTTGAGTTTGCCAAGGACATGAGCGACCAAAAGAGGTGTTTTGCTGCAGCTTCTTTCGCCATTAGCTCATATTTGCGGCCCCACTTTGAGGCGCAATCAACGAGCACGGGGAAGACATAAAGCAGATCGGTAATTTGGGTTGAAGTAAAGGAGCTTGTTACGCTTGAGGGGTTCCGACGGTAAAAATAGAGAACGTCTTGAAGGCAGAGAAGGCTCCTGGCTTCCTGTATTATAGGTATTAGAAAGTATAGATCTTCTGCATGTCTTAGGCTAGGAGCCTCGTCCAGCATGGCGAGTGCGTCAAGAGCAAGCTCTCTTTTGATGGCTTTCGTACAGAGATTGTTGAAGTTGCCAGTGCATAGGGCTGCATAAACGGAGGAATAGTTAGGCCCTTCGTACACTCCAGGGGGGAGTACTGTGCTTCCCGAGGATGGCGTATTGTATATTTCGTTCTCGCCGCGGGAAAATTCAAAGCACACAATATCGAATTGCTTATTTGCGGATGCTTCTGAGATTATCTTGATGGCGTCGGCACGCAGACAGTCGTCTGAGTCGAGAAAGAGGATGTAATCGCCCGTGGCGTTTTTGATTCCCTCGGCGCGAGCAGCCTGCTGTCCTCCGTTTTTTTGGTGAATGACTTTAATATTGGTTTTTCCCCTTGCGTAGCTATCGCAGTAGTCTCCCGACAAATCAGTGGAGCCGTCATCAACGAGGATGGTCTCGAATAAAGGTTCTTGCTGTTTTTCCAATGAGGTTAAGCACTCTGCAATATGATTCATTGCATTATAGACAGGAATAACTACTGAAATCATTGGACTCCGAACGAGATAACTTAAATTCTTTTAAATCGTCTTTATCATCCCAGAGATGCTTGAGACGGTGAGCGGCGGGAGCAATAAGTGGCGGTAAAAACATCGAAAACAGATGTAATTTGGAATTATGCGGGAACATTATTTGGGATGGGCTCTAGCTTTCTGCTTTTGCCTGTTCTCATGTTTTTTCTTCAACCAGAGTTCCTCTCCCTATGGTACATCTTTCTTAGCCTCGCTACGCTTGTTAACCTTTTGAATGCTGGTTTGGGGCCGTCTCTATCGCGTAACGTTATGTATGCATGGGGGGGCGCAAGGCGATTGTACTCCCAAGGGGTGTCGGATTGTCAGGGTGATAAGCCAAATTATCCTCTCCTGTTTCTTGTATTTGATGCGTCGAGGCTGTTTCATCTTTTGATTGCCTGTGTTGCTTTAGCTTTGATGGCGACGGCGGGGTCTCTGTATATTGCCTATATTGCGAGAGACATCAATGCATCGCTTTACCTTCCCGCCTGGATTGTTTTTTGCCTTGCGATATTTCTTAATCTCTACTATGACTATTTCTCGGTATTTCTTCGGGGTATCGGCAGAATCACCGAATACAACAAGTATCTCATTGCATCAAAGGTGGTCGATATCGGAATCGCCTCCATCATGCTCTATTTCGGATTTGGGCTTCTTAGTGTTGCGGTATCGTATTTTGTGTCGGGGCTCGTTATTCGAATTTTGAGCAAAAGGAAACTAGATAGAATCACCTCCGGAGCCAAGCCTTCCACCCGAAATGGTTTCGGCGATATTAAGAAGGTTTTTTTCGTCCTGTGGCCGAATTGCTGGAGAGATTGGCTTGTGGCTGTTGCCGACGCGATTACGACAAGTGCAACGACGGTCGTCTGCTCTCTCTTCCTAAGTCTTTCTGATGCAGGAATATATGCTTTGTGCTTGCAGTTTGCTACGGCAATTGCCAAAGCGTCGGATTCGATACTGTTTGCCTATCAGCCTCAGATCGCAAACGATTATGTTTGCCAACGATATAAAGGCTGCTTCGATGCCTTGGCCTTTTGCATGGTTGTCTATGCCCTCCTGTTTATTGTCGGATCTTTGGTGACGATTTGCGTTCTTATTCCCGTTCTTCAGTTAATTGGAACGAGCTACCAGTTTGATCTTTTTACCATGCTGCTGCTTCTCGTGTATCAATTTCTTCTCAACAGATATAAGCTATATGCTGCAATTATTGCAATTACTAATGATCTTTCATACTGGTTGTCTTTTATCGTGTCGGGGGTAGTCGGGTTGGCGCTCTCGGTGGTTTTTCTCTGCGTAGTTGGATCGAGCACGGCTGCATTAATTCTTCCCCAGCTTGCGATTCAATGTTGCTATAACGTTTGGAAGTGGCCGATGGTTGCTAGAAAGAAGTTGGTTCCCGAAGCGAACCTGATAATGGAAGTAAAAACTGGTATTGGCGGGTTAGTTTCCATGCTTCAGAGAAAAAGCAATGCTGCTTCGTGAGAACCGTGCGATACTGTTTTGTCTTGGGCTAATTCGAAAAGGATGAAGGCATGTTGAGGGTTTCGGAAAATGACATTCAAGGCATTATCCTTGGCAATTTAAAAGCGTTTCACTTATTTTGCATGAATAATTCTCTATCTTATTTTTTGAGCGATGGAACTCTTATTGGAGCGATTAGGCATAGGGGGTTTATTCCCTGGGATGACGATATTGACGTTTCGATGATTGATTCTGATTACGATAGGCTTATTGAGCTAGCAAAGCGTGATCCTTTTATTGATCCTGAAAAAAGGTACAGGCTCCTTCTGCCGGGAGAGCATCCGAATTTTTATCCTTTTATCAAGCTTGTCGACACCAAGACGGTTGCATACGAGAAGGACATCGATAGGCAATACGCTCTTGGAATTTGGCTTGATGTATTTCGCTTGTCCCATTTGGATGACTCTGACGATAGGGCAAATCGGAAGTATCGAAAGATGCAGCAGTTAAAAGAGTTGAATAAAATTATGGTTGCGGGTGATTTCAGGACTCCCGCTTACAGAAAGATTGCTTTCATTATAAAGATTGCAAAAGGGCTGCTTAAAGCTTCTGGCTATTCGGTTGAAAAGGGAACTAGGAAAATTATCGAAACAGAGAAATCTTATTCCAAGAGCGGCAATAGGCTCATGAACGCAACCTGGGCTTTGTCTTCTAAGGACTCTTGGCCAGTTGAGCTGTGGTCCAATACGATTATGGTCGAGTTTGAAGGGTGCGAGTTTTGCGCACCAGTTGGATATGACGAAATACTGAAAATAGAGTATGGGGAGTATATGAGGCTTCCGCCCGAAGATCAGCGTGTTCGCCATGACTTCGAGGCATATTACCTGTAGCCAATGGCTTTGCCGGTCAAGCATTCGGACGACGAGCATCTGGAATTAATCGCAATAATTGGTCAAAGAGGATAGGCGTCTTTTAGTATTTCGATCCATCTCAATCGGTTTTGCTCTTTGCTGAACCTTTTGGTGACGTCTGCCTGTCCGCGCGTTCCCATTTCTTTTCTTAGCAGTTCGTCTTCTAGGAGTCGAATGCTGTAGGATGCAAATTCTTCGGCAGAATGAGCGATGTAGCCTGTTTTGCCGTGACTTACGATCTCGCTGACGGCTTCTCCCCATTCCGTTGTTACAACGGGGGTTTTGTTTGCCATTGCTTCGGCTAAAACCAGGCCAAACCCTTCGCTTGTAGAGGTTAGCCAAAACACGCTATAGCGGGAATAGACGTTTTTATCCGAAGTGAACCCTTTCATGTGCACGCTGCTTGAGAGACCTCTGTGTAGTATTTCTTCCGATAGTTGTTTTTCAAGGGATCCAGTCCCAAAAATGTCAAGAGTGAAATCTGGTATTTTTTCAAGGACGATTTCTGCGCAATCAAGGAGCGCTTCGAGGTTTTTTACCGGCTCAAGTCTTCCGACATAGATGGCGGAGTGGGGCCGTCTTTGCTCGTTGGGTTCTGCGTGGCTTGCGGCGTTTGAATCGAAGCTGTTGTATATATAGGTAGACGGAAATAGAGCGGAGCCTTTATTTGCGTCAACTTTGTTCCTGAATATCGTTAAGACTGGTTTATTGATTGCGCGGCTTTGGGTTTTTCCAATAAAGTTATTACCCCAGAAATACTCGAAATTTGTATGCACCTCAAGTAGGTAACGGACTTTCTTTCCGAGAAACATAGCGGCTGCCGGCGATGAGGCGATAACCATTTCTTGCCCAAGTTTTCTAGATGTTATTATGCGTGAGATTGGCATTGTTGCAAGAAATACAATGGCGCTCAGAAAGGCCCAGAGCGCTTCTTTGATCTTTCCTTGAGAGAGAAGGGTTGGCATCTTGTAAAAGCGATTGTCAATTTTAACTGGGCAGACGTCCACGATCGGTATATTGTCAAATTCTTCTATATCGTTTTTTTCGCCAGCAAATATGTTAACGATCTTGATTGCGTAGATATCGCCAAGCTCTTCGACCAATCTTGCGTATGTCGCAACAAGCCCTCCGTGTGCTTTTAGGGGGAGCTGATCAAATATGATGTATAGATCTTTCATTTCTTTACCATCTAATACCGTGTTTTGAATGCTTGAGTATTTTGCTGTAAATAGTTATAGCAAAAGGAAAGAGATGAAGCCTGTATGCGACAAGGGCAATGAATGCCATCAGATAACGAGAAGGCTCTTTAAGCACTTTGGCGAACGGCAGAGTGCTTGTTTTCTTGTATAGAGGAAAATGGTTGTCAAGTGTTTTCCGTGCATACGAGGCTGCTTTACGCGCTTTTCCTGATCTGGTTTTTGCTGCAACAAGGGGCAGTGAAACCCCTAAATGAATAAAGGCGGCTAGATCAATGACGCTTAGATAATCTGGGCTGCCCTTCTCGATTGCGCTGCGTAGTTCTATCCAAGAGGACGCAATGACTTGCATATCTTCTCCAGATAATGTCTTCATTGCGGAATTGTCGCTGTCTTTGTATTGGTAGAGAGCCTCATTGGTGAAAGATATGGATTTCGCAAGCGGGTAAACCGACAACAAAAAAATCGCATCTTCGCTGATTGCTGGTCTTTTGTTGATGACAATGTGATTCTTTGCCAATTTTGTTCTGATCAGTTTATTCCAGCATGATGTGTTGATCATTGCAAGCCATGTTGCATTGGGGGTAATGCGCTTTTGAAGATTCCCCCAATCCATTTCCTTTTCGCCGATGACTCCATTTTTTTCCCTGAAATAAGAACAGACAGCGATATCGGAATTGGTTTTCTCGGCTGTGAAATACAGTACTTCAAGCATATTTTGCTCTGCTATGTCGTCGGCATCGCAGAAAGCAACATACTTGCCGTTTGCCTCATTGATGCCTCTGCTTCTTGCTGCGAAAGAGCCGCTGTTCGATCCTCGAAGTACTTTTACTTTTTCCGGGTAGCAGTTTTGGTATTGAAGCAGGATAGTTAGAGTGTTATCCGTGCTTCCGTCGTCAACTATAATAATCTCGATAGGACTGAGGGTTTGCGCGATGAGCGAATCCAGGGTTCTATGGATGGTTTTGCTTGCATTGAATGCGGGTACAATAACTGAGACCAATATATGGGTGTCGTTTTCCATGTGTACTCCATTTAGATGAATGAATTGTTTAATGCAGTTTTGCGTAAAGTAGATTAGTGAGATCCGTTTTGAAGACCTTGTTGATTATTCCCGCGTACAACGAAGAGGAATCTCTGCGAAATACCGTTGAATCGGTTAAGCGCAGCGCTCCTTTTGTCGATTATCTAATTGTAAATGATGGTTCGAAAGATGGAACCGCCGAGGTCTGCCGCAGAAACGAATACCCTTTTTTAGATTTATCGACAAATCTTGGTTTGGCTGGAGCGTTCCAGGCGGGAATGAAATACGCCTATCGTCACGATTACGATTGTGCGATCCAGTTTGATGCTGATGGGCAGCACCTTCCAGAGTATATCCCCGCACTTGAGAACGCGATTTCTGGCAGCGATATCGCGATAGGTTCCCGTTTTGTTGCTGAGCGCAAGCCGTTTTCAATGAGAATGCTTGGCAGCAACCTTATAGAGGCTGCAATTAAACTAACGACAGGGAAGACAATAAAAGATCCCACTTCCGGAATGCGAGCTTTTAATTCAAGAATGATTGAGCAAATGGCAAAAGGGCTCAATTTTGGTCCGGAGCCCGATACGGTTTCGTATTTGATAAAGCGTGCAAACGCAAAAGTGGTTGAGGTTCCAGTTGTGATGGCTGAGCGTACAGCAGGCGAAAGCTATCTTAATATGGGAAACTCAATCAAATATATGCTTCGTATGGTCGTATCGATTCTGTTTATGCAGGTTGTTCGAAAAAAGATAGGGGAGTAGACAGCGATGGCTTTTGCGTTGAGGGCAACTCTGCTCGTTGTTTCGTTTTTGACTCTAGTGTTTGTTGCAAAAAAGGTCCGTAGCTCGAAAGTTAGGCTCGAGGATTCTATTTTCTGGTTCTGCTTCGCAGTTCTGTTGCTTTTGGCGAGTGCATTCCCCGGGGTGTTTTATGTTCTTTCTGAACTTGTGGGGACAATGGCTCCCGTCAACTTTGTATTCTTATTCTTTATTTTTATCCTGTTGATCCAGAGCTTCAATTTAACGATGAGGGTCTCTCAAGCGGATACAAAGATTCGGGAGCTTACGCAACAATTGGCTATCGAGAAATTCGAGCGGCATAACAACGATAAGAAAAACGGATAGTGGCTTTGCTCAAGACTGGATCAGATTGAAGGTGCGCTGCTCGATGGCCTCTCAACCTAAAATAACCGTTCTGGTGCCCACCTATAACGTGGAGCGCTATCTGCCGCAGTGCCTTGATGCACTCTGTGCTCAAACGCTTCGCGATATCGAAATCATCTGCATTAACGATGGCGCAACCGACGGCTCGCCTTCCATTTTGCGCTCGTATGCTGCAAAGGATCAGCGCATTCGCATCATTGACAAGCCCAATTCCGGCTACGGTGCATCGCTCAATCGCGGTCTTGCTGAAGCGAAGGGCGAATACATCGGTATCGTTGAGCCTGACGATTTCCCCGACAAGCGTATGTTCAAGAAGCTCTATAAAGCCGCCAAGCGCGTCAACGCCGATGTGGCAAAGTGTAACTTCTTCAACTACTTCGACGGGGCAGACCACGTATGGTACAACTTCGCGAAGCGCGAATGCGGTAAGCCCTTTAATCCCGTTAGCAAGCCGAATATCATCTGTTCCGTTCCTGCTATCTGGACAGGGTTGTATCGTCGTTCGTTTTTGGAACGTGAAGGCATTCGTTTCCGCGAAACCCCTGGCGCCGCTTTTCAGGATACTGGTTTCACCATGAAGGTGTGGTTTGCTGCCGAAACGGCGGTTTTGGTGGGCAAACCCCTGCTGCACTACCGCATGGACAACCCCGATTCGTCTTCGCGAACCACCGACAAAGTGTTCACTGTTTGCGACGAACTTGCTAGTGCCGAAGAATTCCTGCGTGCCCGTCCGCAGCGCCGCGAGGCGTTTTTGCCCTGGTTTGCTGTGGATAAATGGGGCAAGTACCGTTGGAACTACGAACGTATTGCTCCCTCGGAACACCAGGCGTTTGCCCAGCGGATGTTGGAAGAATACCGCGTTCTGCAAAGTGCGAGCGAATTGGACATGGCGCTTTTCGACGAGTCCAGCGCTACTGCATTGCGGAGCCTTCTTGAAAACGGCGCTGAGCGCTTTGCTGCTGCAAATCCCGAAACATTCTAGGGGTTTCAATGAGGTTTTCTATTGTTGTTACGGCGTACAACGTCGAAAAGTACATTGCTGAATGTATCCAATCGCTCAAAAGACAAACGCTTTCCGATTTTGAGTGCATCGTTATTGATGATGCCTCAACCGACGAAACTGCGCGCGTGATTGCCAAAAGCATCGATAGGGATAGTCGCTTCAAAGCAACAACGCTCTCGCAGAACTCTGGGCCATCGGTCGGTCGCAACACGGGCATGGCGCAAGCAACGGGCGATTTCATTCTGTTTCTTGATGGTGACGATTTTTACTCCGACAACGCCCTTGAGCGCCTTGATGACGAAATAGCTGCGAACCATTTGGACATGCTGTATTTTGCGGCGCAATCGTTCTATGCCAGCCGCAAGCTTCGTCGCACTCATTACGAAAATCAAGAAGTTCGTGCCAGCGTGCCAGGCGTGTATCCTGGCGTGCAAATGTACGTACGTATGGAAGAAACCAAGGCTTTCCGTCCTTCTTCCTGCCTGTACACGGTGCGCCGGGATCTTATTGAAGAGCAGGGACTGCGCTACACGGAGGGCATCCTGCATGAAGACTTGCTGTTTCAGATGCAGCTTATCCCGTACCCGAAGCGTGTTGCATTTTTGAACGAGCCTCTCTATCAGCGTCGCATGCGTGAAGGTTCCATTATGACCACAAAGCCCAGTATGAAAAACGTGCATGGCCTGACGGTCGGCGCACAGCTTATGGAAAACTGGCTGCTGGTGCACGTGGACGAATATCCTGTGCAATTCGTTGATGCCTATGCGGCGCGCATCGCTGACACGCGTGAAGTCGCAGCGCGTTATTTAGCTGATATTTCCGAAGAAGACATTGCTTCCTATCGTGCAACCCTGCAGCCAAAAGAGCGCATCCAGTTCGATATGTATGTACGATGTTTGTGGCAGAGCATGAAGTCGGTGCGTGATGCCTATGCGAATTCTCATGCTTACCGCATTGGCCATGCGCTTATCGCGGTTCCTGCGTTGATCCGCAAATATGCGGAGCTGCCGAAGGCAAAGCCGGGTGAATAGCGGGTTGCGCTGGAGGCTCTGTCCTGCGTGGTTCCGTTCGCCCCGTGTGGCCAGCTTCGCCCGTTTGGGTTATGGCTGGTCCGCATGGCCTGCTCGTTTTGCGTAGCCCTTTTGTCCGTTTTGGTTTACGTGGCTCGCTTCGCCCCAGTTCGCTTGCCCCGCGTGTCCCGTCCGCCTAGCGGCCTGGTTCCGCTACCATTCGCTTGGTCCGCGCAGTTTGTCGCGCAGAACCGAAAGTCCTTTCTGTACGTAATTCATATCGTTCCAGCAGCGATATTTCCCATAGGGCAGCTTGTTGCAGCTTCCCAACGGGCCGTTGTCGCGCATGTTCGGCCCCAGCGAATTCATTAGCGTTGTGTATCTTGCCATGCTGCGTGGGTATGCGGCGAAATAAGAGGCTTCATGCAAGGAAAGCTCCAGTTCGGGAAAGCCCCCATTGTGCAGGCGTTTTGTCATTTCATGCGCAACCGAGCTATCCCCGATGGTTTCGATGTTCCAAAGCGTCCAGTCAAAAGCCCAGTTCAAATAATCCTTCTGCAAGGCATTCCAGGCTTCAGGCCGTTCCTGCAAAAACGATTTCATGCGACATATGGCATCGTAGAACGCATAAGGGGCTTTTGTGCGCGAGGAAGAAACGGTGTTGCCGCGCCCCATGCGGTGATCGATTAAAACTTCATCCACCACGGCAATGCGCTGCGCCAACACTAGCAGCGGGTAAGCAAACAGCATATCTTCGCTATTAGGCAGGTCATCGGGGAATTGAATGCCTGAATCCAGCACGAATTCGGTGCGGTACAGTTTATCCCAGGGCCAACCCATGAATGCGGCAAAGATGTTGCCCGGCAGGTCTCGCCATCCGTTGAATGCCGATGCGCGGGGAAGCTGGCTTCGCTTGAGGGACCAGGCAACGTGGTTGCGCTCTTTTGTTGCATCGTCAAATTCTTGCATGTCGCAAATGGCAATGTCCGCCTTCCCGTTGCGTGCGGCGGCAAAGAGCTTTTCCAGCATGGTGGGATGGAAGATATCGTCGCCGTCAAGAACCATGAAATAGGGCGCGTTAACCTCTTCGATCCCTCTATTGCGTGCTCCGCCGGCACCGAGGCTTGGGGTTGATGAAACGCTGAAGCGATCATCGGTATTTGCGAAGGCTCGTGCAACGCTTTCGGTGCCGTCGGTGGACCCGTCGTTAACGATAAGCGCGCAAAAATCGCCGAAGGTTTGGGCGGCAAGCGATTGCAGACATTCGTCCAGGCAGGATTCCATATTGTGTGCGGTTATAACGATGTCAATCAGGGGCTTCAAAGAGTTTGAATTCATAAGCTAAGTACCTGTCGGTGGCGGATAGGGAAGCATGCCATCAAATTGTTAAAATATGTTGCCATGCTAACATCCATGTTTGGAATTATTCGTGTTAAGTAAGGGCAGGTTTATTGGGAGCCTTAACAACCATAGTGAAAGACAATTGGGAATGGCGCAAGCAAATTAGCCGCTTGGCCGTTTTTGAGTTGGTGAAAAAAGTCGTGGCGCGGTTCTTTCTTGGGCATGGTTCTTTGTAAAGCCTGCATGTATATAGATGGTATGCGCGCTGGCAGGCTCCCGAGGCTAAGAACCGCAGCAAGGGGACGAAGAGGTGCAGGTGAGCGAAGTTACGATGGAAACCGAGCCTTTTTGGGTTTTGGTTGTTGGCAACGACTCGCGTACGGGCACGGTTGAAATCAACAAGCCCGATTATTCAGACGACACCGGACGCAGCGATGTGATGATACTTGTTTGCGTTGACCCGAAGACTTATGCCATTTCCATCGTTTCCGTTCCTCGTGACACGGAAACGCAGTTCAACGGTCAGAAGGTTAAGCTCAACGAGGTTTACCGCGCTGCTGGTATTGAAGAGTCCATGAAGGCCGTTGCTGACCTGACGGGTGTCACCCCTAAGTACTATATGGATATGAGCTTCGTGCAGTTCGAAGATTTCGTTGAGGGTCTGGGTGGCCTAACCGCGAATGTTCCCATCAACATGCAGCTTCAGGACATTGTTTCCGGCGATCAAATTAGTCTTACCAAAGGCGATCAGGATCTGAATGGCAAGGAAGCATTGGTGCTGGCGCGTTCGCGTAAGCAGTATGTGAACGACTTGGATGCATGTCGTCAGATTCAGGATCGCGCCATTGTTCAGTCCGGTATCAAGCAGGTTACTTCCGGTCCTTCCACGGCAGCTTCTTTTGCTAGCGTGCTTTCCGCAAACTGCTCCACCAATTGGGACGCAAAGGGCTTGTCTGCGTTGGTAGTCGATTTTGCTGAGAACGCAGACAAAATCACCTTTGTTTCCGGCACGGGCCCCTATGCGGGCGAAGTCGATGCAAGCACGGGCCTGTGGCTTGCTTATCGCGACGAAGCAACCTGGGCAAAGGTAATTGCCGCCGCAGAAAAGGGCGAAGACCCCAGGGAGATTGTTCCTGAGCCGAAGGTGGCTGCTCTTTAAGAGTGCATTTTGCGTGGGTTGTCAAACGGGCAGGCGAATGCGTTAAGGTAATGCGCGGGGTGTATACTCCGCGCATTTTTTCTATGAGATAGGGGATTTGGTGTCCAACGAAGGTGCAGCGCCAAAAGTTTCGGTTGTTATTCCGATTTGCAACGTTGAGGGTTTTCTGGACGAGTGCCTGAACAGTGTGTGCTCCCAAACCTTGCGTGATCTGGAGATAATTTGCCTGAACGATGGGTCCAAAGATGGTTCATCTGCCATTATGCATGAGCACGCCAGTAGGGATCCGCGCATTATTTGCATCGATAAGGCTAACGAGGGCTATGGCGCAACGTGCAATCGCGGTTTGGATATGGCTCAGGGCGAATACATTGTCATCGTAGAGCCCGACGACTACCTTCTTCCCGGTATGTTTGCCGAAATGCTCGATTTCGCTGAAGGTTTCGGCGGTCAAATCGATGTGGTCAAAACCCCTTGGTACGATTTGGCCAAATGGGACAATCCTGAAACGTTGGTTAAGAAGCCTAGCCTTCTGTTTGGCAGCCTGAAAACGTCGCAGAAACCATTCGTCTTGGAAGATGCCCCTGTTCTTATTGAAGGGCACCCCTCCATTTGGTCCGCTTTGTATCGTCGCGAATTCTTGAACCAGAAGGGGATACGCTTCCGTCCGTACCCTGGTGCTGGTTGGGCGGACAATCCCTTTTTAGTTGAAACGCTCTGCCAGGCGCAGTCCATTGTTTACCTGGACAAACCCTTCTACTGCTATCGAAACGATTTACCTGGCTCAACTAAGAACCATGGATCGGATGAAAAGATCGCATTGCCCTTCAACCGTTGGCTCGACATGACTGAGATCATGGAACAGCTGGGCGTAGCCAACGAGGGCGTCTGGTGCGCTCATGCCCTGCGTGGCTTCAACTATGTCAATGGCGCCATTTTGGACGATGGTTGGGACAATCCCGTTGTTCAGCGGAAGACGCGCGAGCTGTTTGGGCGCTTGCCGGAGCGTTATGTGCTTGAGTGCGGCAAGCTTTCAGTTGCGAAGAAGCGCTTCTACTTCGAGGTGCTTGGTAAGCCTGCTCCGCATATGTCGCATGTTCCCTATGTGCGCTATCTTGCTTCCCGTGCCGCCCGTGCAGTGCGCACGCAGGGCGTTGGCTTCCTTGCTAAGGACATTAGGCGCTTTGCTGGTAACAAGATTCAAAAAAACGGCATGGAAGTGGTGGGAAAATAGGGACAGGTACCATTTTCCCAGTTTTCGGGCCGGTGCCTACCTGCGCAGGAGCGTGCGTGTAGGGTTCGGCGTCAACTGCTATGCCATAATTGGGAAAATGGTACCTGTCCCTATTTTCCCAATTATTGGAACCAGAGAGAAAGCAAATGGCGAATGGAATGAGCTTTTCCGGAGTGAAGAATTGGTTTACGCGCAATGCAAAACTGCTGGTGGTGTGCTTTGCGGTGGGTATGATCTGTCATGCTCAGATGTACTTGAACGGGCTTTCTAATCCCGATGCGGTTGTTTCCCTGAGCAATCCCAATGGGTACGGAAGCTTTACTCCGCACGCCTGGGATATGAGCCTGGGGCGTTGGGGCTTGTTGTTTGCGGCCTACGCCAAGTTTGGTCTGTGCTCGCCCATTCTTACTTCTGCGATTACCATTGCGCTGTTTACGCTTGGCACCGTTGTGCTGATAGACAAGCTTGGCATCAGGAACGCTTGCCTGCGGTATGCTTCTTCGATTCTGTTCATTGTTTCGCCTTTCGTTTCTTGCTGCATCACGTACTACTACTGCTCGAACTCGTACGCGCTTTCGTTTTTGTGTGCGGTGCTGGCCGCATGCCTGATCGGGCGCGTTGGAGCTGTTGGCAAACCGGTTGCTCTTGTTGGGGCGGTTGCGTTGCTGGCGTTTTCGCTCGGCTGCTATCAGGCGAGCCTGGGCGTGTTTTGCGTTGCGGTGCTGTTGGTGATGGTGCGCTCGCTTATGGACAGCAGCGCCGATCCGTTCAGCGCCAAGCAGCTTGCGGTGTTCTTCGGTGTTGCCATTGCGGTGTGCGCGGCGGGTGCCGTACTGTACTACGCGCTAACCGAGCTTTCGCTGTTTGTGTTGGGCATTGGCCTTTCCTCCTATGGCGGAGCTTCCTCGGTTGGCGCAGGCAGCATTCTTGGTTCTTTGACGTCGTCTGTCCCCAGTGCTTACATTGCCTTTTCTGACGGCTTGTTCAGCCACGGCATTTTCGGGAACCATTTCGGCTGGGTGTACATGGCGGCTGTGGGCTTGATTGTTGCGGCAGTTGCGTTTGCCCGTCTTGCTGCGATCAATGGTGCGAAGCGTTTGGGGGCGAGCGCTGTGGCGCTGCTCTGCGTTGCGCTTATTCCCTTTGCTGCCAACGTTATCCTGGTTATCGTTCCCAGTTATGGGTATCCCACTCCGCTTATGCTGGGCGGTTTCATGGCTTCGTTCCTGCTTCTGCCCCTGTTGGTGCAGCTTTTGCTTGATTCTCCCGAGCAGCGTAATGTGCGCCCGCGCGTGCCCGCGAAAGCGATGTCCATCGGCTGCTGTTGTCTTATTGCTGTGGGGGCATGGTCGTATGCGCTGCAATCGAATGCGGATGCCGAGGTTATGCAGGCATGCCAGAACCAAACTGCTTCTTTGGCCACCCGAATTGCCGGCGCGCTCGACGCGAATCCCGATGTGCAGGCGGGCGCAAAGGTGCTGATTGCCGGAAAACCCGAGGCGGGAAACTATCCAAACACCAGCGATTCCTATGCACACGCAAGCAGCTATGCGAAGTGGGGTATGGTTTGGGACAACCACTACCAGAACAACATGCGTTCTTGGGATGTGATAATAAAGCAATTCGTGGGGCAGAGCTTCAACTACTGCTCGTTCGACGAATGCGCCAAGGTTATTCGTTCCAGTGAATTCGCGAGCATGTCGCTGTATCCTGCCAATGATTCGGTGGCAACCATCGACGGCGTTGTAGTTGTTAAGATATCTGACATAAGTAAGTATTCGGAATAGCGGTGCGTGCTGCAGCCGAAGCGTATAGAGTTCACGAGGGGCGCTGGACATATGGGAAAACGACATCACGGCAAGGGCGAAGCGAACAGTGCATCCGCCTCGCGGGGGTGCGATAGCGCCGCTGTGGACGCCGGTGTCGCGGGCGTTGCCGCTGCGCATGATGGTGCCGCGTGTGATGACGCACACGCGGCAGAAGCTGCGGGCGCGGTGGGCTTAGCAGGCGCGGCATCTGCAGCTTCGACGGATGCCGTGCGGTCAGTGGATGCCGCGAGCGCCGCGCATGCCGCCGCCCAATCTTCCGACGCTCCATTCTTTTCGGTTGTTCTGCCTACGTATAGCTCCGAGCCCTACCTTGCCGCCGCCTTGGGCGATTTGCAAGACCAGCTCTTCACCGACTGGGAAGCCATTGTGGTGAACGACTGCTCGCCCGACGGCAGTCTGGCCATAGCGCAGCAGTTCGCCGCTGCCGATGCGCGCATTCATGTTGTTTCGCACGAAGTGAACCGAGAGCTTTCGGCGGCACGCAATACCGGCCTAGCCGCTGCCCAGGGGCGCTATGTGTGGTTTCCCGACCCCGACGATCGCTACGATTTCACCTTCCTGCAGAGCGTGTTCAACTCGCTTCAGCAGCACGAGGCGCCAGTGGTTATGGTGGGGCATGTCGAAGAGTTCTACGACGCCAACGGCAAGGTGGAGCGCGTGCAGGAATTCACCTTTAGTCAGGAATCCGCGCATTTGGGTAAAACCAAGCTGCGCAAGCACGTGTTGGAGTTCGAAAAGGGCACGCATTACGGCTACGCCTGGAACAAGGTGTACGAGCGCAGCTACCTGCAACAGGGCGGCTTTACCTTTACCGAAGATTTGCCACTCATCGAAGATATCGAATTCAACATCCGCGTGTTCCAGGACTTGCCTGGCCTGAATGTGGTGGGCGCACCGTTGTATCGCTACGCCAAGCGCGAGGCGGGCAGCCTAACCAGCAAGTTTGTGCCGCGTTACTACGAGGTGCATCGCACGCGCATTGAGATGCTGCGCAACCAGCTTGATTCGTGGGGGCTGCTTGATGCCGACGCCAAGGCCACGCTGGGCGCCTTGTATGCGCGCTACATCCTTTCGGCATTGGAGCGCAACAAGCAGAAAGAAAGCTGCATGAGTGGTTCTGCGCAGAAGGAATGGCTGCAAGGCGTGTTTGCTGATGAATTGTTTGACGAGCTGGTGCCCTGTGCTCAGGCCGACAGCCAGGCTTTGCGCCTATGCCTGAAGCCCTTGCAGCAGCGCAATGCATCGAAGTGCCTGGCGTTGGGTGGTGCCATCCATGCTGCCAAGAATGGCGCCCTGCACAACGTGTTCGTGAAACTGAAATCCGGTAGGTGAGAGAATAGGGACAGGTCCCAGATTCCCACTTTGCAAGCAGAGTTTCGTTTGCGATGAAGCGCGTACGCGAGGAGCGGTATCAATCGCTATGTCATAAGTGGGAATCTGGGACCTGTCCCTATTTTCTCAAGATGTTGCATTTCGGCAACACGCTGGGTCTGCTTTGCCGCTAGGCGTACAATCGGACGCGGTAATCAATCGAAAAGGGGGCTTGCGGTGGATCTTTCCATTGTCGTGCCATGCTACAACGAAGAAGGGTCGCTGCCGCTGCTGTTTAGCGCGGTGGATGATGCTTTTGCCACCTCGGGAGTGTCGTACGAGCTGGTTTTGGTGAACGATGGCAGCTCTGACGGCACGTCGCGCCTGCTGCACGAGCTGCCCACTCCCGCATCGGCCGAACGCACCGTCGTGGTCGATTTTTCCCGCAACTTCGGCAAGGAAAGCGCTCTGCTCGCAGGCCTTCAGCATGCCGAGGGGGATGCGGTGGGTCTGATGGACGCAGACTTGCAGCAGCCTCCTGCAACGTTGCTTGAAATGTACCGCATGCTGCAGGCAAACCCCAGCGCCGATTGCGTAGCCGCATTCCAAGAGCATCGAAACGAAGGCGCGGTGCTAAGTTTCTTTAAGCACGCGTTCTACAAAACGTTCGACGCAACCTCCAAGCTCAACGCCATGCCCGATGCCTCCGATTTCCGCGTGTTCCATCGCAGGGTGGCCGATGCCTTGCTTTCGATGCCAGAAAGCTTCCGCTTTTCAAAGGGCATGTTTGCATGGGTGGGCTTCGAGACTTTGCCATTCCCGTACACGCCTGCGAATCGCGTTGAGGGCGAAACCAAGTGGTCGTTCCGTAAGCTGATGCGCTACGGCATCGGCGGGGTGCTTTCGTTTACCACGTTTCCGCTGAAGATCGCCGCGGTGGCGGGCCTTCTTGCCACGCTTGCCGGGTTGGTATTGCTGGTCGAGGTCATTGTCGAGCAATTTATCACCCCCGCCATGCCATCGGGCTACCCTACTCTTTTGTGCGTGCTCCTTTTGATGGGCGGGCTCATTTTGGTCACGTTGGGTGTGATCGGCGAATACATCGCACGCATCTACATCGAAACCAAGCGCCGCCCTGCCTATATCGCGAAATCGGTAGAAGTCCGAACTAGCACCAACCAGGCAGGAAAGTAAGGGTAGGTGCTCGATTTCCGCTTTGCGAGCTGATCCCCGTTTGCAATGAAGCGTGCGTACGAGGTTCGGCGTCAGCCGCTATGCCATAGGCGAAGAGGAACCGCTCTCCTTGCTTCCCGTGCCCTAGGAACAGGGAGAGCGGTTCAATACGGCACCTCATCCGAGTGCAGGTCTGTGTAAAACCATATTTCACATTCCAGAAAGGACGTATCCATTATGACAAAACCTACGTATATCTTAATCCGTGAATCCAGCAACGAATCCGGCTACACAGCACATCCGTTCCCTACCGAAACGTCAGCATACACAGCCATGGACTGCATGGTGGAATCTGATGCTGCTGCCATTGAAGCGACATACCACTTATCACCCCGTGTGGAACAGGTATCGAGCTATAAAACACAGCTCATCTTCGATGCAATCATCGCTGAGTCTGACATGACCGTAAAAATTACGTACAGCGTTTATGCAATCGAAAAGTAAATCTACTTATCGAAAATATAAAAAAATGGGGAACAATCTTTCATCTCGATTGTTCCCCATGCTATCTATTTGCGCCACGGCTCGCTCGCAGTGGCATTTTTTTTTATTCTTTTTTATGCTGATTTTCTCTAATTCGTTTGACCCTCCTGGTAGGGGTACTTTTCCAGCAGCTCCTGTACGGTGATGAAACTGTAGCCCTGCTCCTTCATCTTGGGAAGCGCCTGGCGAAGGCCCTCAACGGTCTGGCTGCGGTCGCCGCCGCCGTCGTGCATCAGGATGATGTTGCCGGGGCCGGCGCTCTGAATACGCTGGGCAATGACATCGGCGCCGGGCTTTTTCCAGTCGGTGGTGTCGACGTTCCAGCCAATTTCCGCCGTGACAATGCCCTCGAGGTCGGTGGCAACAGAAGTGTCGAAATTGCCGCCGGGGCAACGGAAGATCGTGCTTGCTTCCTGTCCGGTGGCGTTCTTGATTGCCTCCAGACCCTTCTGCACTTCCTGCTTGCGTTCGTCGGTCGACATCTTGATAAGGCTTACGCCTTCGCCGCTGCCCTCCGCGTGATCCCATGTGTGGGTGCCAATTTCGCAGCCCATGTCTGCGGCGCGCTTCAGTTCCTTTTCGTGCCCGCTGATGCACTGACCAACGGTGAAGAAGGTGGCCTTGGCGTCGTTCTGCTCAAGGATGTCCAGAATCTCGTCGGTTTGCTGATCCCATGGGCCATCGTCGAACGTGAGCGCAATAACTTTGTCGCCGTTGCTGTTCACGTTGTAGTACTGAACGATATTGTTGACCGGCTCCTTGGTGGTAACCGTGGCGGTGATGCCCGATTCCTTGCCCGTGCGCGTTACCTGCTCACCGTCCTGTGCGTTATTGCTGTACAGGTGAACTGCGCCAACGCCCTTTAGTTCCGTTTTGTGGGGGAGGGTTTGGGGGTCGCTGTCGGTGTAGGGTTCGGTGATGTCGGTGCCGTTGGAGATTTCGATCTTGTCGCCGCCGTTTAGGTGCATGCCCATATCGTCGGTGTCGTTTCCGTTTACCTTCGCGGTGCAGCGGGTGCCTTCGCCTTGGCGGATGGTGCTACCGTCAACCGCCACGTAGTTGCCGGGCGTTACCGAAACCACGTTGTTGTCCAGGAGGCCGCCAACGCTGCGTTCGGCGCCCGAAATGGTTACCTGGTCGCCGTTGAGCGTGACCTCTACCGGCTTTGACCCCATCCAGCTGTTGAAGGCGAATATGCCAGCAACGATAAGCACCACAACAACGGCAACGGCGATAAGGCTGCCGCGCGTGAAGAAGTCGGCCTTCTGCTTGGGCGCATAGTTGTTGTTGCCCAGGTAGCGAGCTGCCTGGTAGGTGGATGCGTTGGTGGGCGAAGCCTTTTGGGCGCCTTCTTTGGTGCGCTGGTATTTAGCGCGCGAATAGGCAGACGGGTCGTTGCCGCGCATGTTCTGCACGACGGGCATCTGCTGCGAAGGCTGGCTTTGCTGCGGCTGTGCAGCCTGAGCGCGCATGCTCTGGCTGGGCTGCGAAGCTGCGGCGCCGCGGCGAACGGGGCGCTGCTGGCGTTGAGCCGCAGAAGGGCGCTGGCCCTCAACACGCGGCATGCGCTGGCTTGCCTGGGCGCTGGGGCGCTGGCTGTTGGTCGTGCGGCGGGAAGGGCGTGCCTGCCCGTTGCCACCCTGCTGCATACGCGGCATGCGCTGGCTTGCGGAAGGGTCGCCTGCGCCAACGTGCTGGTTAGCATCTTGTGGCATTGCAACGCGCGGCATGCGTTGGCTGCCTTGCATGTTGGGGCGCTGGCCTTCGACGCGAGGCATGCGCTGGCTCGCACCTGCGGAAGGGCGTTGCCCCTCGACTCGCGGCATGCGCTGACTTGCGCTTGCGGACGCGCGCTGATCCCAGGCCGACACGTTGGACATGTTGCCATTGGCAGTGTGCCCCTGGCTTGTTTGAGGAGGTTGATTCCTCGTAACGCGCGAATGGGCGATATGGTCGTTGCCCGCACCCGCATACACAGGGAATGCGGACGATGCGCCACGCTCCTGACCTGCTGGTTTGTTCTGCACACGTTCGTGCATGAACGAAGCCGTGGGGTCGTGCTGACTATATAGCTCGCGTTCGCGCTCGAGCTCGTCACGTGCGCTGGGCACGGAAGTGCGGGGCGTGGTGGAGCGGCGGGGTGGTTGGCGACGCGCTGGTCGGCGCGGTGGTTCGTTTGAATTGGTCATATGTATTCTAAAACTCCCTAAAATCCAATCTCCTTATTGTACTCGGCTTGGTTATGGGTGAGGGCTTTATACACAATTGTTAGATGCCGGTTATGCAAGTTCTTCACTACTTGCCGGCGGGGGTGCCAGTGAACGCGGCTGCTTGCCTACGGGCAGAACAGGGCGCGGGCGGTTGGCGATGGCAAGATTTCGCCCTGATGCGTTCTCGGGCGGCAATCCGTGGCAAGTTTTTCGCTTCATGCATCCCCGAAGGGGCCCCGGACGGGGAAAGCGCCCCTCCCCGGCAACATATCGCCGCCATGTATCCAAAATGAGCTGGCGTTGGCAAGATATGCGCGCCATGTATCCGAAAAGCCCCGCAAACCGCTGTTAGAGGATGCATTACGCGAATATCTTGCCAGGAAGGGGCCCTTTTCGCTGCACGGACCCCTCGAATCATGCATACCGCGCAGATCTTGCCACCCGTCGCCGCCGAACAGCGCGAGCGATTGCAAGCACGGCGCCGCCCTTATGGCGCGGCAGCCTGCCTAGGGACGGCAGAACAGGGCGCGGGCGGCTTCTTGTCGGGCGGGGTGGCGCTGCCGAAGGAGTGCGTGGCGTTGTGGGGTGTCGAGCGCTGACGGAAAAGCCGGCATCGGCGAAGCGCCGCTTGTGGGTCTCTGACGCCGATAGACTCGTCGAATCTCGAAAACCGGCATTCGCGGGGAGGGTTCAGGGCAGGGCGGCGGCAAGGAGGCGCCTATCAAGCGGCCCCGCCGAGCGAGGGCTGCTCGCTGCCTGTGCAAAAGGTTGTTTCGGCTCCGCACAGGCTATGCCGCCAACTTCTAAGACGTGCCGTTCGCGCGCTCGGAACCTCCTTTTGTCGTGCGCATATTCTGCCTCGGCATATGGCTTGCTGTCCGCGCGCTCGGAGCCTCCAGCGTTCCGCTCGATGAAAAAGTTAACCCGTTGGTACTTTTTGCATTGACAATACCCCCTAGGGGTATATAGTTGCAGCGTAAAACAAAGAAGGGGTAAACAAGATCCCCCAGTCTTACCAGCGAAAAGGGTCACTATGAGCGAAGAATTGCCCAAAGCATGCTGCTCGGAAAAAGCGGAAGCGGCAAAGCGTACATGTGTGTGCCGTCATAAAGCGACGGAGCGCAGCGCCGAATTCCAAAGCGAATTGCAAAAGCGTCTGAACCGCGCCATCGGTCAGCTGAATGGCGTGAAAAGAATGATCGAGGACAACCGCTATTGCGGCGATGTGCTCATTCAGCTTTCTGCTGCGGAAAGCGCCGTGCATACCGTGTCCGAAATGCTGCTGCGCGACCACCTGGAAACGTGCGTAACCGAACGCGTACGCGAAGGCGACACCGAAGTAATCGACGAGGCAATGCAGCTCATCAAGCGTTTCGCCCGCTAAGGGCGGGTTTGTTCGGCAGTTTTCCAGCCGCAGCCTGCCAAGCCGGGGTTCGCGTGGTCTGATTGTCGCCAGTTCGGCTGGTGCCCGATCGGGTGCCGGCCGCCCTTCGTTCGATCGCTCAAGCAATGTCGGCCCGCTAGCCCAGTTGGCATTCCGCCTGCGGTTTCCCGCACCCTGTCCAATTGGCGTCCGTGCAGCTTCCGTCTGTAGCCAGTGTGGTTGGCGGCTTGCCACTCGACGGGGCGTTTGTCGGCTTGCTTGCCTGGCGTTCCCCCTGTGGTTCGTCGTTCCACCCCGACGCTCGTCGCAGCCTGCCCGCCAAAAGCTCGGTTAAGCGCTGACCGCCTTTCGTCCAATCGATGTCCGACCGCCCGCTGGGCGCCCCCGACCCCCCAATCACGAAACTCCAAGAGGAGATACATCATGAAGATATCTTTCAACGTCCAAGGAATGACATGCGCTGCCTGCTCGGCGCGCGTCGAGAAATCCACCAGCGCGGTTCCTGGTGTGGCGAGCGTTGCCGTGAATCTGCTGAAGAATTCAATGGAAGTGCAGCTTGCCGCCGACGCCAATGCCGCCGAAGTTACAGCCGCCATTGAGGCAGCCGTGAAGAAGGCGGGCTATGGCGCCAGCCCCAAAGGCCAGGCAGGCGTACCCGCTGGGCCAGGTGCGGCTGCCGCTGCAGGCTCGGGCGTCGCTGCGGATGATCCGAATGCTACCGCCGAAGCCGAGCAGAAGAGCATGCTGCACCGCCTGATTGCCTCGCTCGTGTTCACGGTGCCGCTGTTCTACATCTCAATGGGCGACATGTTCGGCTGGCCGTTACCTGGCGTGCTCACCGACATGGAAAACATGATGGTGTACGGGCTTATCCTGTTTGTGCTGCTGGTGCCCGTTATTTTCATCAACTTCAAGTTCTTCCGCGTGGGCTTTCGCTCCTTAGTGAACCGCGCCCCTAACATGGATTCGCTCATTGCCTTGGGTTCGGGTGCCGCTACGGTCTACGGCGTATATGCGCTGTTCAACATGGCATTTTTCATGGGGCATTCCGATATGGGGGCCGCCCATCATTTCGCCATGAACCTTTACTTCGAATCGGCGGCCATGATCCTGACGCTCATCACGTTGGGCAAGTATCTGGAAGCGCGTGCGAAGGGCAAAACCACCAGCTCGCTTTCGAAGCTTATGGATCTTTCGCCCAAAATGGCAACGCGCGTGGAAGACGACGTTGAAGTGCAGGTTCCTGCCGCAAGCGTGCGCGTTGGCGACGTGCTCATGGTGCGTACGGGCGAATCGGTGCCGGTCGATGGCGTGGTGCTGGAAGGTGAAGGGTCGGTCGACGAATCCGTTATTACGGGCGAGCCTCTGCCGAAGAGCGTGCACGCTGGCAGCGCGGTGACGGGCGCCACCGTGAACACGGCAGGCTGGTTCACGATGCGTGCCGAACGCGTGGGCGAAGAAACCGTGCTTGCGGGCATTATTCGTCTGGTTGACGAAGCCACCAGTTCCAAGGCGCCCATCGAAAAGATGACCGACAAAATCAGCGGCGTGTTCGTGCCGGTGGTTATCGCTATCGCGGTGGTGGTGTTTGCCGTGTGGCTCGCCGTGGGGGCGGAGCTTTCCGTGGCACTTACGTACGCGATTTCTGTACTGGTAATTTCATGCCCCTGCGCGCTGGGATTGGCAACGCCTACTGCCATTATGGTGGGCACGGGACGCGGTGCCGCGAACGGAATTTTGGTGAAATCTGCCGAGGCGCTGGAAACGGCGCGCGGCGTGAAGACGGTGGTGCTGGATAAAACGGGCACCATCACTAAGGGAGCTCCGCAGGTAACTGATGTTCTACCAACGGAGGGCGTGCGGGCCGAAGAGCTGCTGCAGCTTGCCTATGCACTGGAAAAGCCTTCCGAGCATCCGCTGGCTCGCGCGATGGTGCTGTACGCAGCGGGTGGCATCGGTGCTGATGCGGTAAAAGAGTCTGCCGAGCTGGTTTCCGTGTTCAAGCAGGTTCCTGGTCAGGGCGTTTCCGCCTGTGTTTCGGGTGCGGCGTGCTATGCGGGCAATGCGCGCATGATGGCCGAGTGCGGCATCGCGGTGGATGCTTCGCAGGCTGAAGGGCTCGCCGACGAAGGCAAGACCGTCACCTATTTCGCTTGCGATAGCAAGTTGGTAGGTATTATTGCCGTGGCGGATGTACCGAAAGCAACCAGCGCTGCCGCCATTGCGCAGTTGCGGGCGATGGGCATTCGCACGGTGATGCTCACGGGCGATGCCGAGCGAACCGCTCTTGCCGTGCAGAGTCAGGTAGGCACCGACGAAGTCATTGCCGGCGTGCTGCCCGCCGAAAAGGAGCGTATTGTTCGCCGGCTTTCCGCGAAGGCTCCGGTTGCTATGGTGGGTGACGGCATCAACGATGCTCCGGCATTGGCTCGTGCGGATGTGGGCATTGCCATTGGCGCCGGCACCGATATTGCACTTTCAAGTGCCGATATCGTGCTGATGCACAGCGATTTGGCCGATGTGCCCGCTGCCCTGGATCTTTCGCGTGCCACTATGCGCAACATCAAACAGAACCTGTTCTGGGCGCTGTTTTACAACGCCATCTGCATTCCTGTGGCGGCAGGCGCGTTTGCGTGGGCGGGTTTCAGTCTGAACCCGATGATCGCGGCGGCGGCCATGAGCGTAAGCTCGGTGTGCGTGGTGACCAACGCCTTGCGCCTGCGCGGCTGGAAGCCGCAGCGCTTGTTGGCGCAAACGGGCGCTGCAGGTGTTGCCGGGGCCACGGCGCCAACGGGCGCGGCGGGCGTTGCTGCTGTTGGCGGGGCTGCAGCGAGTGGTGCTGCGGCTGGTGAAGTGGCCACCGGGTCGGCGAGCAGCCTAACCTCAGCTAACGAAGTTGTCGGTGTCGTTTCCTCAAGCGGTGGGGCGCCGTCGAACCCGAGCGCGAACGCATTCGCTACAAATCTGCACCCTTCCTTATCTAGCGAAAGGCACCTGCGCGTTGAAGGCATGAAATGCCACAAATGCGCAGTTCGTGTGCGTGGAGCGTTGGAAGCGGTGCCTGGCGTACAAAGCGCTGAAGTCGATCTCGAAGGCAAGCATGCCACAGTGCATCTTAGCGATTCCGTGCCCGATGAAATGCTTGTCGGAGCCGTGATCGAAAAAGGCTTCAAGGCAGAAATGCTGTAGTGCTAGCCGAGCCGAGGGTGCCTGCCGAGTGGCAAGAAATGGCTCTTGTGCATTCCCGGAGGGGGCTCGGACGGAAAAGGGGCCTCTTCATGGCAGGATATCGCTGAAATGTATGCTCAAACGGCTTGTTTTTGGCAAGATAGGCGCCTTATGTATGTTTTAAGCCGTGAAAAGCAGTGAAAAGCAGTGCTGGGGAATACATCTCGCGAATTTATTGCCTGGAAGAGGCCCCTTTTCCGTCCGAGCCCCCTCTGAGAATACATTTGAGCGATATCTTGCCAGAAAAACAGCGCCCTATTTCCTGTGTCCAGGAAATAGGGCGCTGTTCGCAATGACATGGGGCGCTTATCTGTTCGGACCCCCCTGCGTTCTAGGCTGCTTTGCCGGCTTAAGCATGCTGGAACTCTGGTATGCGGGTCCCCAGCATGCTCTTAGCTGTTTGCTAGGCAATGTCGGTGATGCGCCTCGGCCCCAGGCGCACAAATATAGTTCCGGGCATGCTCCTCTCGAACAAGAGCGTTGGCGCGTGAAGGCTATTCGCCCTTTTCCGCCCTTGCCTTGCGGGCCTTTTCCATGATTTGCGTTGGCGAATCGAAGTCGTCGGTGCTGGCGCTACCGGGCGCTACCCATTCGTCGAGATGCTTAACCACCATGCCGATGTTCTCTACGTAGGCGTAGATCTCGAACTCGCGCTTGCAGCGGAAGGTGCACTGCACGCAGGGGTTCTTGTCGCAGTAGGCGAATGCGTCTTCATCTGCCAGAGCAAACACCACAGGAGGCCACTTCTTGGGAGTGACGTACTTGTACTGCATGCCCGTGAACGTCTTGAGTCCAAACCAGCGGGGTTTGCACGTGGAATCGATGGAACGCCAGTTCACGTTGATGCAGTTGTTGTTCATGCCGCCAAGAATCTGGTAGGTCAGCTTGAAGCGGTCTTCGACGTCGGCTGCATCTACGAGTTCGATGCGATCCATAGGCTTGCCGCAGCAGTTCGGCTTGAAATCGACATGGGCATACGGCGGTTCGAACAGAAGCGAGCGCTCGCCGTCGTTGGTGCAGGTGATTTCAACGTTGCCGTCGATGCCGGCAAGGATGGCGCCGCATTCGCTGCAGCGATAGTAAGGAAGGTGCGCTGAGCTGACGCGCGGCTTCCAGGTTGCATGGGTTCGGGTCGGGCTAAATTCTGCCATTGTTCCCCCTTCTTTCGGCAGTATGAGCCAGTAAATACGAAGTTGAAAGCTCCTTGCTGTCCTTGACAAGGGACGCTTTGAAAAACTACGATTTATCTATCTTATACGAGATTTCCAATATGGAAGGGGAAGTGCGCATGAGCGTATATCAGGAGGCATACAAGTTGCCCGAATTCAAGTATGAGTATGAGCGCCTCAAGGTTGACGTCCGTGGCCCGATCCACGTTGTTTCCTTCGATGATGCTGCTAACTTGAATGCAATGTCTTACCAGCAGATGGCCGACTTCAACGACTATCTGAAGAAGGTCCGTATGGACCCCGAGTGCCGCGTAATCGTTCTCACCGGCGAGGGCAAGTCCTTCTGCGCAGGCTTCAACCTGAACGAGCTCAACTTCGAGCCCCCTGCAGACATGGGCCGCGCTCAGCGCGATCACTGCATCATGCAGACCATCTGCTCCGACCAGGCTGTTAACATGCGCAACGCTATGCAGCCCATCATCGGCGCACTCAAGGGCCATGCAGTAGGCGGCGGCCTCTCCCTGGCTTGCGCTTGCGACCTGCGCGTTTGCGGTGAGTCCTTCAAGATGCAGGCAGGCTACCTGAACATCGGCCTTACCGGTACCGACATGTCCGGTTCTTACTACCTCCCTCGCATCGTGGGCTACGCTCGCGCTGCTGAGGCTCTGATGACTGCTCGCCGCATTGGCGCAGAAGAGCTGAAGGAATGGGGCTTCGCCAACAAGGTTGTTGCTGACGAGGATGTTGTAGAAGAGGCCGTAAAGATGGCAGAGGCTATGGTTAAGAACTCTGCTCCTCTGGGTCTTCGCCTTACCAAGGAATCCCTGCAGGTTTCCCTTGACAACTCTTTCGAGTCTCAGATCAAGATGGAGAACCGCAATCAGGTTCTGGCTTCTCAGACCGAGGACAACCGTCGTGGCGTTCGCAAGATGAATCCGAAACTGCGCGACGAGGTTAAGGCTCATCCCGAGAACTTCGCCTTCTCCAACATGTAAGTTTTCTTTCGAAGGTGCTGCTATAGGAGCGGTGCTGAACGAAAGATTGCTAGCAGAGCGGCACCCAATTGGGTGCCGCTTTTTTGTTGGGGAGGGTCGTGGCGGCGCTCACGGGAGCCGCCGTGCTGTGCGGTACGCGTCGACCGACCGGCGCCGCGCTGTGCGGTACGCGCCGCTCGCCCATGGCATCACGCTGCGCAGTATGGGGCTATAGGACAAAAAGTGTGTCTGTATTTGGGTGTTGATGCAGGTCATCATCC